>OJBB01000462.1_pt1 | contig 13923 bp, 10 predicted proteins | sample 1590401 | NCBI WGS metagenome assembly OJBB01 (sample SAMN05416789, study PRJEB24817) | seawater metagenome | isolation source: Sea water | place: Canada:Atlantic | collected 2013-07 | reverse complement strand
TTGAATTAACAGGTACCGAATATTTAGTGCTGGTTTATATGATTGAAAATCACAGCAAAATTATCAGTAAAGCTGAAATATCTGAACAAGTACTGCAACGTAAACTTAGTCCTTATGATAGAACGGTGGATGTGCATGTAGGCAATGTTCGTAGAAAGCTGTTAGTTATTGACCCCGTAGATAAAATGAAAACGGTACGTGGGGCTGGTTACGTCTTTTTACAGGGAGAAGAATAGTTATGATCAAGTTACCACTTACCTGGTCTAAAAAGTTTTCCTTAGGCATAAGCTTAAAACTGTTTCTGGCTTTCTGGCTAGTTATACTCTCCTCTGTGCTTATTAGTTATCTCGTTACTATGCAATTTCGACATAGTCCTATCCAAGAACAAGCTAACCCACAACAGTTAAAGTTATTAACCAAATACACGCAGATACTGGCAGGTAAGAAGCAAGTAAAACTTAAAAAGGTACAGGAGAAGTTTCGCCGTAAACATCATCAGTACTTGATCATCAAAAATATAACCAGTAACCACGTTTATTCGCCAAGAAAGCGTGGCTGGTCAGAAGTAAAAAGTTATCTAGCAAAGCACCCTCTTAAGAACCCAGTGACTGTTGATTTCGCCTTTACCAAGGTCACCTCTTCTGAGCCTATCATCATTAATGGTGAGCAATTTCAATTATTCATCGCCAGTGACATACATCGTAAACGTTTTGTTAGTTTGGTCAATCAACTGCCTGTTGCTATCCGTTTATTGATGCTATTAACAATCAGCTTCCTAGCATGTTGGTTACTAGCAAAAACCTTTACCAAACCTTTAATCGCTATACAAAAAGCGAGTGAAAGTATAGGTGAAGGTAAACTAGCAACTCGTATTACAAAGTTTGATAAACGCTCTGATGAATTCGGCACCCTTGCACGTAGCTTTAATCAAATGGCAGAACAACTAGAAAACAATATCACAGCGCATCAACGTTTATTAGGTGATGTATCACATGAACTAAGATCGCCATTAACACGTTTGCAGCTTGCGGTTGCCTTAGCTGAAAAAAATATAGGCAATGACATTGAACAACAAAAGCATTTGAATCGCTGTGAAACAGAAGTTGATCGATTAGATGAGATGATAGCTGATGTTCTTACGCTTTCAAGGTTAGAGCATAACCAAAATATTTTTGCTGCTGATGATATTGATCTCAGTAGTCTAGTCGCTCAGGTGGTTAATGACTGCCAATACTTTGCGACCAGCAGAAATGTCGCGATAGATCTCAAAACACAAGCTAACTGTGATCTTTTAGCAGACAGTAAATTACTGAGCAGCGCTATCAGCAATGTGGTGAATAACGCAGTAAAATACTCGCCAAATAACCAAGTAGTTACGGTTGAATTAAATCAGGAAAATGAGCAGATAATGTTAAGCGTTTCTGATCTGGGCCCTGGCGTACCAAATGAAATGATAAATAAACTTTTTACACCATTTTTTCGTGTTGCCGATGGCAGAGAGAGAAGTAGCGGAGGCACAGGTTTAGGCCTAGCAATAGCCCAACAAGCCATCTTGTTTCATCAAGGTAAGATAGTCGCACAAAACCAAGAATCAAGCGGTCTTAAAGTTATCATTACCCTACCGACGTTATCAAAGCAGAATAAAAGTAACAGTTAGGTAACAATGACTAAAACGGGTGTGTAGCGCATTAAGCAGGCAACTGGTCGTATTAAGCTGTCATTAGTGAAATATTAAAGATAGCTTTAGGGTCTTATAGCAAACGGATTAATACCAATAACTACAATAGGAATTGTCATGTTACGTCTAATAACTACTTTATCGTTCGCAAGCTTGCTTATTACTGCAAATAGCTTTGCTACAGAAATTACGCTAACCACTCCAGATAACTTCACGCTAAAAGCTGATTACTATCCAAGTAAAAGTAGCTCGAATTCCGCTAACAACCATGCTGTATTAATGCTACATCAGTGCAATTACAATCGCACTATGTATGACAATATTGGTGAACAATTAGCACAACAATCTATCCATGCCTTAAGTTTAGATTTTAGAGGCTTTGGTGAGAGCACAAATAGCAAATTTAATGTTACAAATATACGAAAACTACCACAAAAAGAACGAAGCAAAGCTTGGTCAGACATGTCATCACACTGGCCAAAAGACGTACAAATTGCTTTTGATTATTTAAAAGATAAAGTCGGTAGCAAGGGCAAAGTGGGCGTTATAGGGGCAAGTTGTGGAGGCAGCCAAGCGATTACTTTAGCAGAGAAAGAGAGTATCAGTGCTATCAGCTTTTTCTCTTCTTCTCAACGAGATGAAAACATTGCACGCTATGGTAAAACGCTTGTAGAGACGCCAACGTTAATTATCGCATCAGAAGATGATGGAAGAACGTATACCAGTGCCCAGCAGCTATTTTCAATAGCGAAACACCCCGATAGTAAAATGATATCCTATAAGGGCAACATGCATGGCTATCCATTACTCGACAGTGATATTGCATTAGAGAAAACCATTGTGACTTGGTTCGCTAGCGAATTGAAAAAATAATATAGAAACAGCAACAACAGGATAAACATAAGTTAGCTCAATAACACTTGTGTTTACCTGTGCTAATTGCTTATGGAGCGGTTATTTGAATGGCATTAGAGCTCTTGAAGTTTTCTTTATTAACTTGATAACAAGTAAATATTTTACCACAGCGATTTTTACTCGCCTCAATAACAATACCATCCTCATTATTAACTTTTTTTGTAGCAAAGGAGGCATAACTAAAAACGTCTTCAAGTGAATCTGTTTGTAAGCTATTGGTTGTATTACTTGGCAAATTTAACCATTGAATTTCCTCCAATGGACTCGCAAGTGTCTCTGTGAGTTCTTCATTATAAGTTGATTGAACTGTCAATCCACTGATGACTTCATTCACTTTAATGTAATGTTCTTTATCAACCTGACCGGTTTTATACAAATAACCGGCATATTTTTGTGCAACCACGTGTTGATCTTCCAAAGCTTTTACCAGCCACTTATCCGATTCACCCACATCTTTAATGCCTAACTCACCTGTCCCAAAAATAATTCCTAGCAAAAATGCTGATTCAGCATTACCATTTTTGGCGGATTTTCTTAAATATTTAATGCCTTTATCCGTATCAATAAAGCCCTCTTCCATTAAATAAAAGACTCCTGCTCGATATTGGGCATAAGATGATTGGTATATTGACGCTTTACGAAAGTACTGAATTGATTTTATAAGGTCTTTTTTTGTGCCATGGCCTTGATAGTAAAGCTCAGCTAACACTGTTATTGCATCAGCACACTGCTCTTTAGCCTTAACTTGCCATTTATTGAAATAATCAATGCATCGTTGTTCCATACATTCTTCAACAGAAGTAGCCAAACTTGGCATAGATGCAATAGTGAGGATAAACGTGATGACTAATAAATTTAGCTTTAAGTAGATAATTGTTATTATTCCATTAACACAATAAGTGACTGAATTTTATACTATATAAAAAGCAATAGCACTACAATAAAATTTCATAAAGAATAACCATCTAATCACTACTCACTGTTAACTAATGTGGACATCAAGCGTTATTAATTAAAAGTCTGTGATAACTGATGTTAGTTTTTACTTGTTCTTAGTTGTTCCTTATTGCCCCGCTAGATCAGGAGAAGTAGCCGCTAACTACTTATATTATTCAAATAATTATTATAGTTTTCAAACCTTAGCTACATTTTTTCTTTAAATTGCTATATTCTAAATTAAGGTACAATCTCGCTAAAGTGGCTACCCTTTTACTAAATCAAGGACATCTTCAGGCTGACATTATGACAATACTCACTCATTCAGAACATATCAAAAAGCTATCCTTTTTATTATTTATCCTTGTAATTCTTTCATTGACACTAGGTGTGCCCAATGTTTTAGCCGCTAATAATGACAAAGGTTACATAGCGATTACCACGAGCAATGCAAATATTGATCTTGGCGAATTGGAGTTTGCTCTTACCCCATTAACCAAGGATGAATTAACGGTAGAAGTAGATGCTTGGTTGGCCATTTTAAAAGCGAGAGCCACCATTGTTAGTGAAGCAGAAATTCTGGTAAGTCAAAAACAAAAAAAGATATTAGCTGCCCAAGAAATCTCTGATATTAGCGCTGAAAGTGCTGTGCTACTTAATAAGAGCAAAAATGATGAATCGGCAGCGAAAGAATTAAAAAAAGATTTAGATGAGATTAAATCACTTGCCCGAGATATAAAACACCAAAGAGCAGATAAAGCGGTAGATGAATTGTCAAAGACACCAGAATCTCTCAACCAGCTTGCCAAAAAGGCCGATCAGTACAGTGATAAAATGCAAAAAAGACGTGAGTTATTAATTAAAAACCTTACACAACTTCGGGAAGAGAAAAATGATGCTTTAGAGCGCTTTCAGTTAGTACTCACCAGCTGGGAGAGTAAAGGCGGTGATGGGGCTGAATTACACCTCTATGCCAATGCATTATCAGGCACAAATGTTGATTTGACCGACAGTGACGCTGCATGGTTAACGATTAAAGGCTGGTTATTATCACAAGATGGCGGCTTACGCTGGTTAGCAAATATCATCAAATTCACTTTGGCCTTGATCTTTGTATACATACTTTCTAGAACAGCGGGAAAAATTACCGATGCAGCGCTGAATCGTAATAGTAACTTATCAACTTTACTAAAATTATTTATTAAAGTATCAGTGCGCCGAGTCATTTTGATTATAGGTTTTATTGTTTCACTAACGCTCATTGAAATAAATGTTGCCCCAGTATTGGCTTTGATTGGTGCGGCCGGTTTAGTGGTGGGTCTAGCGTTACAAGGAACGTTAAGTAATTTCGCCAGCGGTATGCTGATTCTAATTTATCGCCCTTTTGATGTTAGTGATATTATTGAAATTGATGGTGTAACAGGAACAGTCCACTCTATGACCTTATTATCTACCTCAATCAAAACATTTGATAACCAGCATTTGGTAGTGCCTAATAATAACATTTGGGGAACAACTATCGTCAATGTAACCGGCAGTAGAACACGCCGCGTCGATCTTGTCTTTGGCATAGGTTATGGTGATGACATGGCTAAAGCTGAGCAAATCATGCTTGATGTCGTAAATAGGCACGAGCTAGTGCTTGAGAACCCTGCCCCTGTAGTTAAAGTGAATAAATTAGCTGACTCCTCGGTTAACTTTGTTTGTCGTCCTTGGGTTAAAACTGAGAACTACCTTGATGTTTATTGGGATATTACCCGCCAAGTTAAAGAAGAGTTTGATAAACAAGGTGTTTCAATACCTTTCCCACAACGCGATATCCATGTGCATCAGGTCGCTAAAATCACTGAAAAATAACGTCTATAGCAACACATCAAATTACATAGGTTGCACGGAAGCAAATAAGATAAGGAGTAAGCTATTGCGCTAAGTTGCCCTGAACAATGTATTTAGGATCCTCCGCTTGGATATGATTGACTAACCAATCATTCAAAAAATAGAGTAACTCCAAAGAGATAGTGCCTATTCTTAATGATTGTTGCTTTATTTTTTCAAGCTCATCAATAAAAAATTGATGCTCACTTTTATGTTGTTCAATATTACTCTGAGAAAGTGTGGTAAAAAATTGTTCTTCTTCATCGAAGTGATATTTGGTGTAATCTTGTAGTTGATCGAACAGCGGCATAATGACGGCTATATCACTATCATCTTCAGATGCGACGTAAATCTTATTCATTATGTCAAAGAGCTGCTTATGTTGCGTATCTATCGTATCAATCCCAATAGAATAACTATCTTGCCATATAACCTGTGTCATGGTGAATCCAATAATGTCTTTGAACACATTATAAACCCTAAGATAAACACTTAAATTGAAATTCCACTGCACTTTGATTTAAGTCAATGTTTTAGGAGGACTTTAAAAGTATTGATTTAAATCAGCGTTAATTTTACCTGCTTATGTATACTGAAATCCTTAATTAATTATGAGATATTTACAGTCATTATGAAAACATTTATTTGGAATAGTAATTACGAAACAGGTGTTGCTAAAGTTGATGACCAGCACCAATGTCTCGTCGAAATAATTAATGAATATAGCCATTTACTAGCAAACAATACAACCACTGAAACTGATATTGAATTAACCCTTAATAAACTTATTGAGTACACTAAGTTTCATTTTAAGGATGAAGAACAGTTGATGTATAGTGTTGGCTTAGACACTCGTCATATCACTCATCACGAACAATTACACCGTGATATTCTCGATGAGATATCGACATTATTATCTGATCAAGTGACGGATAAGTTATCTATAGCGCGCTACATTTTAGACCTTATTATTCACTGGCTCGTTTATCATATTCTGGGGACAGACATGAATATGGCTAAACAAATGAAAGCGATACAAGGCGGACTATCTGCTCGCGATGCTTATGATTTTGAAGAAAAAATTAAAGATAAATCTACCGAGCCATTACTTGAAGCACTCAATGCACTATTTATTCAAATTTCAGAAAGAAACAAAGACTTAATAGAACTTAATAAAACGCTTGAAGCTAAAGTTATTTCGCGTACCCAACAATTAAGTGAGCGAAATAAAGAATTAGCAATATTATCATTAACAGACCCTCTCACTAACATGGCAAACCGTCGTCATGCTATGCAACAGTTAACCTTGTTATGGGAAGAGTCTACAAAGAATAATTTACCACTTAGCTGTTTGATGATAGATGTTGATTATTTTAAACAAATTAACGATACCCATGGTCATGATATAGGGGATGTGGTGTTAATTGAATTAGCCAAAGTATTTCAACATTCAATAAGAACGGACGATATCGCATGTCGCTTAGGCGGCGATGAGTTCTTTATAATTTGCCCTGCGACAGAGCTGGAAGGTGGTTTACTTATCGCCGAATTAATTAATGAACAAGTAGAATCACGGAGTATTGATATATTAGACAAGCAACTATCACTAAGTATCAGTATAGGCGTTGCGACAAAAACAACACAGATGACAAGTATTGAAGATTTGATGAAAGCTGCTGACGATGGGGTTTACGCTGCTAAATCAAATGGTCGTGGTTGCGCTAAAACAATCCAATAACTATTACTTTCAAACATCCTCACTTAAAGCCTATTGAATTAAAACCTACTGATTACCATATTCAAACTCAGTTAAATACTGAGAAAGCAACTCAGGTGCCAAAGGTTTTGAGAAGTAATAACCTTGAATATAGTCGCAACCTAGCGAGACAAGAATATCAACTTCTTGCTTTGATTCGACCCCCTCGGCAACAACAGAAATACCCAGAGCTTTGGCCATTGAAATAATTGCTGATACAAGCACTTTATCCCCTTCTACTTTCGTCATTTCAGAGATAAAACCTCTATCTATTTTCAGGGTATCAATTGGGAATCTACGTAAATAATTTAATGATGAATAACCAGTACCAAAGTCATCCAATGCGATAGTACAACCTGCTTTTTGTAGTTTATTCAGTAAAGTGATACACCTGTCATTTTCGGGCGCAAGAACACTTTCTGTTAACTCAAAACATATGCTTTCGGGACTAAGATCATATTTTTTTATCGTATCGAGCCATGATGTATCATTAACACCTGAGCAGAACTCGTAAATAGAACGATTCACATTGAAAACAATATTCGTGAATCCCATCTTGTTTAGGTTACATAATTCTATACAGGCTAGGTTTAGCACCAGGTCCCCTATTTTCGATATCAAACCAAACTTTTCAGCTGTCGGAATAAAATCGACAGGTGAAACCCAAGAACCGTTATTACTCCATCGAATAAGAACTTCGAATTTAGTAACCGATTTATCTTTTAAAGACACTATAGGCTGATAAACAACACAAAAATCATTGTTTTCAATAGCTGACTCTAACGATAATTTTAATTTTTCTTCTTCATTTGCTTTATCTGATAATAGTTGACTGTAAAACTCATAAGAATTCCGACCATTATCTTTAGCGGCAAACATAGCTTGCTCTGCTTTTTCAAATAATCGATGTACATCCTCTGCATCTTGCTTAAAGCAAGCAACACCAATACTTAGTGTTATTTTTATATTAATACCCTCTATAACAAACGGCTGTAAAAATGCATTAGTCACTTTGTCGATAAAATAAACTATCGAGTCTTGATTTGCTATATGGTTAATAAATAGTGCAAAATTATCACCACTGGTGCGTGCGACTATATCGCTTGATCTAATCAGCGATTGAAGTCGACTAGATACTTGCATAAGTACTTCATCACCGAAAGCATGACTATAAAGACTATTAAACTTATTAAAAAAATCAATGTCTATAACGAGTAAGGCAGCTGGAGTAGTACATTCAAGCTGGTTGGAGTATTGTATTATTGACCGTTCGATAAAGGTGAATAACGTCTTTTTGTTGGCTGTTTTGGTTAAATCGTCATATGAATCTTGAAATTTTATTTTTTCTTTCGCTATATATTGCTCTGTAATATCAGAAAAGAAAGCGGTGTAATGTGTTAATTCATTAGACTCATCAACAATAGCGGTAATGGAAAGCCACTCTAAATATTCACTACCATCTTTACGTTTATTCCAAATTTCCCCCTGCCAATGTCCCTTTGCATTTATGTCTGACCACATACTCCGATAAAAAGCCTGACTTTGCTTGCCTGAACTTAAAACATTGGGTGTTTTACCTTGTAAATCAGCTTGTGTGTACCCGGTCATACGTGTAAATGAAGGATTAATATAAGTGATAAATTTGTCTTTATCACACACCATGATAGCTTCGTGAGTATTGCCAATAATATTATTAGAAAATTCTATTTTTTTTAAGTAGCTAGTTTTATGTAATTCTTTTTCAATCAAACCAGAAAAAAGCATAAAGAGCGTTTCAACTTCCAAAACATTACTAATCTTCTCTTCAAACAAAGCGACCAAAATAGCACTAACTTGCCCATGACTTGTTTTTAAAGGAATGCCTACATAACCATCGATTTTCATATCCACAAGTAATTGGTCGTCCGGATACAAATGTTGAATATTACAGCGATGGGTACAAATAGAGTCATTAGAGACTGCAGCGCAAGGTGAGGATTTTAGTGAGTAAGTAAAGTTATCTACTTTTTGCCCTCTATTAGCGACGGCAATAGAGGTTGCATTGACTTTCGCGTCATCTATGTTCGCTATAAAAACAAAGTCAGCATCAATAGCTCGACTAAGTGACAGACAGATTTCATCAAAGAAGTTATCGCTATTAATGTCTGATATGCTTTTTACGATACTGGTAATTCGATGAACATTCATAAATACTTTTCACTCGGACAAACTTTCACAAGAAAGTTATAGTAAGAATATTTTATTAAGAAAAGCCCTCTCCACTCGATGACTCACTACTAAGTTATATAATATACCAAGTTAATACCCTTAATAATATGATGGGTATCAACAAACAACCGTTTACTAAAATTGTTAGTTGAGGCTGTTATCGAGTCAATGATATTTGCTCGTCTGCCATCTAAAGTTTATATCAATAAAATAGAGTGATTATAACGCTCATATGAATGTCACCAAATTTTATAGACCCCTGAAATCTTGATAATTTAAGCTACGATATTTTTGACAAATGTCCTAAGGTATCTATAAGTGAACATGATGGTTACCCTGTAGTCACTTTTTACTTTTATTACAGATATGATGAGTAGCTAGATTATAGCGTTGCCAAACGTTAACTAAACTAAGCTCAGAAATTAATATGACAATGTTAACAATTCAGGATTGAAGTTAGCGTCAAAAAACATTCAAAGTGAGCTTTGATATAATGACTTAAAAACCTCTATCTAAATAGACACTTTTATCCGTAAATTAGTATTATAATATTTAAATTCTAGATCAAATAAAGAAACAATAACTCAGCTGTCGCCAAATATTCTAAGGCAAAATAATGACACCCCTTACAGATCAATTACCTTTTCACTTCATAGATAAATTTAACAAAAACTTAAAAGGTGACACATGGAAAAAGATTAAAAATGTCACCTTTAAAAAAGGTGAAATAATTATTCAGAAAGGTCAAAACATAGATGGTGTTTATGTAGTCAAGCATGGGGCATTGAGGATCTATACTCTAGACTCAAATGGCAACGAGAAACCAATAGATAACTTAAATGCAGGAGAAATATGTGTCTTTTCTATCAGCAGTATAATGAACAAAATCATTTTTCCTGCTTGGGTGACAATTGATTCAGAGAGTGCTGATGTTTTTTTCATTCCTGCCCAAACTTTTAAACATCTATATGACAATGATCCCTTTGTACGTAAGTTTGTCTTGGAAGCAATGGCATCACGAATCTACAGTATGATGGGATTAGTCGAAGAGTCAGCAACATTCGATATAGGAACGAGAATTAATAATTTTCTGCTACGCTCTTGCTCAGAAAATCAGACTATTAATATTGGCCACCAAGAAATTGCTACTCGGCTAGGAACTGCGCGAGATGTTGTTTCAAGACACCTAAAGCATTTAGAAAATGCAGGTTTTATTACTTTATCGAGAATGAAAATTTATATCACATCACCGCAAGATTTAGCTAAAATCCTACCAAAATAACAGTGTGATTCAAGTCACTTATCTACGTAATTAATGGTGTTACTATTCTTTATTAATCAATTATTAAAGAGAATGGTATGAAAAAATTCACCAAGTCAGTATTGAGCTTAATCTGTTTAAGTACATTATCACTAAGTTTAACGGTGCACGCTGACGAAACAGTAGTCGTCGCATCGGCAAAAAAATCACCTCAGAACGATGGTCTTCCAATCCCTGGATTTGATATAACAAAAGGCAATACTGCATTAGTTATTACCGATCCTCAAAATGACTTTTTATCACCCGATGGAGTGACATGGGGAGTTGTAGGAAAAAGCGTTACTGAAAATGGCACTGTCGCCAATTTAGAGTCCCTTTTTAAAGTGGCCGATGAAGTTGATCTTCCCGTTTTTGTTTCTCCACATTGGTATTATCCTCACGACAATAAATGGGAATTTGAAGGTGCTTTAGAAGTACTTATGCACAAGATTAATATGTTTGAACGTAAAGGTCAGCTCAATGTCGATGGCTTTGAAAACTCAGGAGCAGACTGGCTAAATAGATATAAGCCTTATATTAATAACGGAAAGACAGTAGTAACTAGCCCACATAAACTTTATGGCCCGGAGTCAAATGATCTCGTGTTACAACTTCGTAAAAGAGGCATTGATAAAATAATTCTAGCTGGTATGTCCTCAAACTTGTGCACTGAATCGCACATGCGCGAGTTGGTAGAACAGGGATTTGAAGTTATGGTTGTTACTGATGCAACTGCAGGTGCAATTACTGAGCACTATAACGGCTATGAAGCATCCTTGACTAACTTCCGCTTTATCGCAAGCAAAATTGATAACACTGAGAACACAGTACGTTCTATCAAGTCTTCTTTCAAAAAATAAAATTGCTAAGAAAGTTTGCTATAAAAATCTAATGATTTATATCAGCTGGCCACTTCCTGTGGTCGCTGATTTAGCAATTACTAAGGGTTATATGCGTCAAACATTACCCGTCAGTATAAAAATCAAACATCACCTCCATGTACAAGAGATCACTTCATTTCTCTCAACTTTTAAATTTTAAATTTTTAATTTTTAATAATGTCTTTTAAGAATGGGTAATAAGCAACTACATATACTGGGCATCAGATGAAACAGGCGTACTAAGTAACCTGAACTCTGGATAATGAGTGCTTGATGGTTAAGTAAGGTGATAAAGATAGGTAGGCAATGTCTTCACGATGCGGCATTCCTGTAACAAAGTCATATAACAGAATATACTGCATTTTTAAAAGCAAAAAGCCCCTGATAAATCAGAGGCTTTAGAATATGGCGGTGAGCGAGAGATTCGAACTCTCGAAAGGGATAAACCTTTACACGCTTTCCAGGCGTGCGCCTTCAGCCACTCGGCCAGCTCACCAAATTTTTTCTGATATTTTAGATGTTATCTTCATCTCGCTTCAGATTTAGTCTTAAGTTGATAAACACGTTATACGTATAAATCTCTTTACTGACCTTTTGGTTAGCACTATATCGTCAACAGGCGCTATGGTAGAAAAAAAGCCCTGCTGGTGCAAGGCTATTTTAATTTAATCGTTGATAAATGGTTTAAATGCTGTTTATTTATCCATAAATATCAAAAATGGGTGCACTACACGATAAAGCTAGGCATTACCTTTTACTTTTAGTTTATTTTCCGCTGCAAAGTTAAGCATTCTATTTAAAGGAATTAATGCTTTTTCAGCTAAGCTCTCATCGACATTGATTTCTCTGCCCACAGGACTCACAAGCGCATCATGAATCGATTTAAGACCATTCATTGCCATCCAAGGACAACTAGCACAACTTCTACAAGTTGCGCCGTTACCGCCTGTAGGAGCGGCTACAAATGTCTTCTCTGGATTGGCTTGTTCCATTTTATAAAAGATACCTTTATCGGTAGCCACGATAAAGTGTGTATTAGGCATTTCCTGGCTTGCTGCAATTAACTGACTTGTTGAGCCTACAGCATCAGCCATTTCAACAACATTGGCTGGTGACTCAGGATGAACCAATACTGCAGCATCAGGGTATTGTAGTTTTAAGTCTCGAAGCGCATTAGCTTTGAATTCATCATGAACGATACAAGCGCCCTGCCACATCAGCATAGTCGCGCCTGTTTCTTTTTCTATATATGAACCCAAATGACGATCAGGCCCCCATAAAATAGGCTTACCTTCACTCTCAAGCATATCAACTATTTCTAAAGCTATGCTCGATGTTACAACCCAATCGGCTCTGGCTTTTACCGCTGCAGAGGTATTTGCATAAACAACAACCGTATGGTCAGGGTGTTCATCACAAAAAGCTGAGAATTCATCAATAGGACAGCCTAGATCTAAAGAACAAGTCGCTTCAAGTTCAGGCATTAACACATTTTTTTCTGGTGTTAAAATTTTAGCCGTTTCGCCCATAAACTTAACACCTGCAACAATTAAGGTCTCTGCAGGGTGCTGATTACCAAAACGAGCCATTTCTAAAGAGTCGGCAACACAACCACCCGTTTCTTCAGCGAGTGCCTGAATCTCAGGGTCAGTATAATAATGCGCAACCAATACCGCATTTTTTTCAATTAAGAGTTGTTTAATTTTCTCTATGTATTGTGCCTTTTCGTTAGTGGCTAAAGGCTTTGGTTTGGCTGGAAATTGAAAATCAAAATCTACAGCAGTATTACTTATACTCATGGATTCTCTCTAATTCAGGACACGTAAAAACGCGGCAATTATAAGGGAAATTAGTTCTAATGTGTAGTAGAGATTGGCTTGTGTAAACCCTTCCCCCCCTTGGTTTTAATTATCAGGAGATTTACTACCGGAAAAATAAACGATGGTTTTTGGTATTCACAATATAAGGAGTGGTCGGCCATGAAGAATTTAAAGCTTCGTATTCATTTAGCTTAAACGGTTAAAAGCTTTGGCTTTGACTCTTGGAATTTTTATTATGGGGCAATAAACAATGGTTTTTGGTATTCACAATATAAGGAGTGGTCGGCCGTGAAGGATTAAAAGCTTCGTATTCATTTAGCTTAACGGTTAAAAGCTTTGGCTTTGACTTTTGAATTTTTATTACGGGGCAATAAACGATGGTTTTTGGTATTCACAATATAAGGAGTGGTCGGCCATGAAGAATTTAAAGCTTCGTATTCATTTAGCTTAAACGGTTAAAAGCTTTGGCTTTGACTCTTGGAATTTTTATTATGGGGCAATAAACAATGGTTTTTGGTATTCACAATATAAGGAGTGGTCGGCCGTGAAGGATT
>OJBB01000453.1_pt1 | contig 14139 bp, 11 predicted proteins | sample 1590401 | NCBI WGS metagenome assembly OJBB01 (sample SAMN05416789, study PRJEB24817) | seawater metagenome | isolation source: Sea water | place: Canada:Atlantic | collected 2013-07 | reverse complement strand
TGGCTGTACTGATTGATCAAATATCGAGTGGAGAGTCATACCAAATGAAACTATTACTGCCGAGTGATCGACGGTTGATGATTATTTTCAAAGCATTGATGGCAGATCCACAACTCAACACAAAGTTATCGGACTGGGCCAAGCAGGTGGGCGCATCAGAAAGAACGCTCTCAAGATTATTCACCAAAGAATTAGGTATGACATTCCCCCTTTGGCGCCAGCATCTGAGATTAGTCTCGTCGTTGAATTTACTGGAAACTAACCTTTCTGTGCAAGAAATTGCATTTAAAGTTGGCTATAACGCTGACTCATCATTTATTTATGCATTTAAAAAATTATTCCAACAAACACCGCAACAATATCGTCATAGTGGCTTTAAGCTTAGTTCTAGAATAAACGATAAATAGTACTAGCTTGATAGTATTGACTTATCCAATCAGACTCACTAAGGGATCTTTTTAAATGGGCAGTTAATTAGTGTAATTGGTATTATTCTGCCATTAAAGCATCCCATCAACCCTCAATGGATTGATCAAGCCTGAGCAATAAGTTTGCAAAAAAAAGCATCGAATATTCGATGCCTGTCTATATGGATATTAGAGTATTACCAATGCTAGAAGTAGTAACCTATCTGAATATTAAGTTGGTGTTCCCATTCAGTTGAATCGCCTACAAGCGTACCATTATTAAAAGGTTGGTTTGTACCAGCAACATAATCAACCCAGCCAAAAATTGGCCCTGCAGTTACCCCTACCCCAAAAACATTCATCTGAGTATCTTCTTTAAAATTTCCAGATTTATCAGTCATTACAGTGTAATCATTATAGAAAGTGAGATTATCAAATGCGCCAAAATCGACATCATAAGAATACGCGAGGTTTATGTTATATATGGTCGCCGAGGTAGGCATACTATCGTTATAAGCATAAGCCCCAACAGTAACAAAATCATCACCATTGTCTAAATCATAATCGTAATCGGTATATTGAAGCATCAAGGTAAAGTTATTCATGTTGCTTTTTAGATGTACTGCATAGGCAGTACGGTCGCCAAGCGAATCAGTGGCGCCTTCAAGCTCCCCTGTTAAAAAAGAGCCACCAACTTCGGTTTTAACAACGTCGTTATCAAAGGTGTAGGTGTATCTAAGATTAATAGTATTACTTTCACTCAGACCCACAGTAGGTGCAGCAAAAGGGTCTATGATAGCGCCGTTTTCATCAAGGTCAGTTAAACCAACAACATCAAAACTGTAACGGGCATTGGTACCACTACCACCTGCTTCATCATTAAGAAAATAAGCAAGACGAATATCGTGATTGTCGAATTTACCGATAAATTTTAAACCTGCATCGTAGTCATCTTCCAGACCGGCATAAAAAGCATCACTAAAGAAGAAGCTATTCGAGTTATAGTCTAAGTTACCAAAAGGTACCTTGGTGACACCTATTTGCCCCTCCCAGTTCTCATTAAACTGATATGCAGCATAAGCATGATGAACTACATCCATATACGTATACCAACGATATTCAGCTGATAATCTAATATCTCCAATGGTACCGTTGAGGTCAAGGCGAAAGAGAGAAAAATCTAAATCTCCCCCTCGATCTTTATTTGAGTCGCTGTAGTTGTAATTCACGCGAACCGCACCGCCGATTTTTATGTCGGGTGTCAATGACGATATTTTCTTTTGGTCCTCTGTGTCCTGCTTCTCTAATTTGGCAATTTTCTTTTCAAGTTGCTCTATGCGTTGCTCTGAAGTATCAGCCCAAACCGCCGTTGAGCTGGTAAGTAAACAACCAAGTAATACGCTATTGTAAATTTTCATGTATTCTCTCCAATTAGTTAGTCTTTATTTTTTTATAGTTTTTTTTATGTTTTACTTAACAGCTAATAATTAGCTGTTAAGTGCTTGTCAACTGAGAGTCCATTCGAAATTAATGGAACTAGAATTAGCCCACTAATTGTTGATAAAGTTCAGGATCTGTTGCCCCCTCGGTACCAATAACTAATACTTTACTTTGAGCATCTAAATTCAATGCTTTGGCAAAAGTATCCTGCGCACGTGCATTGATAGCAGCGGCTAATCCTGGTACGGCAGACTCTCCCGCTTCAATTGCAGGGTCTCCTTTATACCCTTTGGCTAATAAGCTCATCGTGTCGGCAATAGCGTCCTCACTCAGCGTCATAAAATCATCGGCGCCGTTTGATAATATTTGCCAAGCTAATAAAGATACTTCACCGCAAGCGAGTCCTGCCATTAAGGTATCGAGATCGCCCTTAACCACCACAGGTTCACCGGCTTTAGCACTAAGCTGCAAACAGTTAGCCTGCTCTGGTTCTACCACGACAAATCTTGGACGGCGATCGCCCCAAAGATCCCAGAAATAGCCTGCTACTGCTGAGGCCAGTCCGCCGACGCCACCTTGGACAAAAACATGGGTAGGTATCTCACCATCAAGCTGTTCCACCGTTTCAGCCAGCATCACGGTATATCCTAAGGCAACGTCTTTCGGCACTTCCATATAACCTTCGTAACTGGTATCGGAAACGATGATCCGGCCATGAGCCTTAGCATCTGCACCAGCCTGACGAACAGACTCGTCGTAGTTGCCGGTAATACGAATAACTTCAGCGTCAAAGGCTTCCATGGCGACTTTTCTCCCTTCAGAGACATCGCGATGAATATAAATAATGCAGCCGCAACCAAACATTTGTGCTCCCCACGCCACTGATCGTCCATGGTTACCATCAGTTGCACAGGTAACAACGATTTCTGCAACGTCTTCTTTCAAACGTCCTTCTAACAAATCTGCAATGCTTGGGCGTTTGCCTAAACGTTGCTCTAATAAATTTTGCAGCTGGCAAGCAACGGCATATGCACCGCCAAGCGCCTTAAAACTTTTGAGGCCAAATCGTTCTGATTCATCTTTGTACCAAATAGCGGCCAAACCAGCGTCTGCTGCCATATCAGATAATGAATGTAATGGCGTAGTTGAATAAGCTGGCCATGTTTTTATGTTGGCAATCACATCAACAGATTTTTCGACGCTTAAAACGTCTCGCTGTGCGTCCGAATATTGGTTTTCCCTATGTGCTGCAGGGTTAGCAAAATGGGTTAGCCTACTATTTTGTTTTAACATATTTATAAATGCCTCTAGTTGTCAGATGATTTTTCGAACGACCTAAAATCTAGTAAAATGAATAACCAGATTGAACTGGATTAAACAAGATCGATCACAATTAGCCTTATTGGTATTTCTAAATAAACCAGACTATTAAGTACGGTATTGCGATGAATTAACCTTTAATGTCCATTGCAAAGTAACTATGACAATAAGTTTACCTATAGCCGTTGCGGACATTCTTTCAAATTGACAATGTGGGTGAGGAATTACATTTAAATAAGGGGGGTTGATGAGTTTTATCTGCAACGAACTTTATGAAAATAGGTGTGTTCCACTCTACAGTGCTACCAGAGTGGCTTACGATGAATTAGTGGGTAACCGTTGTAAGGAAATATATGGCCAGTTTTATAGCCCACTTATTTAGTTATAATAAGTGGGCTATAAAATGGAGGAAGAAAGTCAACGCCGTATCAATGCAGTAGTACTGATCGTTAGGCCTCTTTAGTGGTTAATATCGTTTGTGCTTTCAAACGCACAACATAGCAATACAAGAGCAATGCAACTAAGACAATAACACTACCTAATAAGGTTATGTTACTTGGCGTTTCACCCAACCCCAGCCACACCCATATTGGCGCAATAATCGACTCTAACAATAAAAACAAACTGACTTCCGTAGCACTGATATAACGTGGCGCAATTTGTAATAAAACAAACCCAATAGGCATAGCAATCGCCGCAGAAAGAAACATAGCACCTATTTCGTCAGGTCTCGCCGCCACTACACTGGTATTGAACCAGCCAAGTGCAATAATAAATAAGCCACCAAAAATAAGTCCCGGTGTAATATCCAGTGAAGCGTATCGTCGTGCCCAGTTAAAGTTTATTGCCATAAAAATGGCACACCCCATAGCCATCATGTTACCAAATAAACTATTGCCGTCATCACCATCGCTGACAATAATAGCCATACCGAGTAAAGTCATTGTAATCGTAAGTCCAACAGGTAAACTAATTCGTTCGCCTAACCATAACCAGGCGATCAATGCTGCAAAAACGGGCGCGGTACTGATAATCATCATTGCTGTTGCTGCGCCAGTTTGTTGCAATGCCTGCGTATAACAGTAAGTATTCATCGCGAAGAAAAAGCCAGTGATAATGCCGGGCCATCCCGCATTAATGAGTGCACGCACTGCGTTGCTGCGATGACGAACCAATACGATAAAAGAAAAACCAAGTGAAAAAAATATGCCACGCCACAATAATACTTCACTATGTTCGATGGTGACCCAACGCAAAATTAACGCGTCAGGCGTCAATAACAATACACCTAATAAGCTATAGAGCATCCCTGTCATTTGCTTAGATTGATTTTGTTTACTTTTCACGTTAATCCTTTATTAATCAAATGATTGTGGCATTTGATAATATTTCTATTAATACAAAGAAAATAGGCCCTGCAAAGCAGAGCCTATTAAAAGAGACACCTCAGTTTAACGCGTAATAATAGGGAGTTTTTCCCATGCGCGTTTATGTAACATTTCACAACCTTTTTCGGTGATCAGTATATTCTCTTCGTGAACCATCACTTTGCCCGGCGCAAATGTCATGCCAGGCTCTAATGTTAATACCATTCCAGGTTGTAAAATAACATCACCACCTTGCACATTAGACGGCCATTCTGTTAACTGCATGCCAAGGCCATGTCCCATTCGGCCAACATCGTTACCCAGTGAGCCAGCGGCTTCTAGTACCGACCACATAGCGTTCCAAACATCACCAGTTGAGCGCCCTGGTGCAGCAATATCAAGACCGGCTTCAGTCGAAGCATATACTGCTTCATAAGCATCATGGGTGGCTCTATCAACGTCACCAAAAGCAAAATTACGGTCAAAATCACTAAAGTAACCATCAAAATTGGCGCCGGTATCGATGATCAATAAATCACCTTGATCGAGTCGTCGGTCAGTTGGCCCCATAATAATATTGTCGTATCCGCCTTGTCCCGAGGCCGAAATCAAGTAAGGACAAGCATCCGCACCTAAACGTAACATCTCTAAATGCATCGCTTTACAAGCTTGACGTTCAGTCATACCCGCATGTAAGTTCTCAAGCAAAAAGTCAAAACCCGCTGCCGTAACATCACAAACAAAACGAATTTTATCGACTTCCGCAACGGACTTTATGCTGCGTAGTTTACGGACAATCTCGCTAACATCGACCATATCGTGTTGATTTAAGCTCGCCTGCAATGTTTGATAGTTGGCAATCGGCATACGTAAATGTGTTTCAGGGCCAAGCATCGCACCTATGTATCTTGTTTGCTTAGATACTTCAGCTAAGGTATCAGCGAGTAAGCTAACACCGTCATCTTCAGGGCGTGGCGATGGCCAGGTTCGAACATCATCAATCCAAGTATCATCAAAACCGGCGGCGCCTATCCCAGGAACTACAGCAATAGGTTGCCCTTTTGCAGGAATGACTAAAAACCAAGGTCGTGTTGGGCTTTGCCAAAACTGTGAAGCAAAACCACTGAAATAGCGAAATTCATGCTCCGTAGAAAAAAATACGGCATCGATACCCTGCACAGCCATTTGTTGCTGCAACTTGCCAGTACGTTGTTCAAACTCACTACGTTCGAACCCTCTTGATGGGGCGATAAATTTATTTTTCATTTTATTACTCACTTTTATATTTTCTATTTTATTAGTAGCTTAGGCGTTATTTGGCAAAAGCTTGGTCACGTAAGAATAAGGCTATTTCCGGGAAATAGATTAACAAAGCCGACATCATAAAGAGGATCAAAATAAAGGGTAAGGTCCCTCGTATTACTTCCAAATACGGCTTATTAAAGATTGCTATCGCGGTAAAAATATCACAACCAAAAGGTGGTGTTGCCGAGCCAACGGCCATTTGAAGGGTGATCATCACACCTACCAATACAGGGTCAAGCCCAACCGCGGTGACTATCGGTACAAAAATAGGGGTCAAAATAACCAAGACCACTAACGAGTCAACAAACATACAACCAACAAAAAAGGATAGGGCTATTACGAACAATACATATTCTTTAGAGGCCCCCTCTAAGTCTAGTGGCGCTAAGAGTTCCATCGGAATTTGCTCAAATGAGATATACCATGAAAAGGCCTGTCCCATACCAACAAGAATAAAAACTACCGCAGTGATCAAGCCAGTGCTTAACGCCGCATCAATAACATCTTTATACTTTAACTCTCGATAAATAAAACACTCGAGGATAATCGCATAGAGCACAGAGAATGAGGCTGCTTCAGTCGGCGTTACCGCCCCAGAGTATATTCCTCCGACAATCAATGTCGGGAAACCAAGCGGTAACAGTGACTTTTTGATGGCGACTAGCTTCTCTGCCATGGTTGATTTTTTTACCAGCGTAATGCTATCGCCTTGGTAAACGGTATAAAAATAACAATACGCAGAAAACATGACCGCAAGTAAAACTCCCGGACCGATCCCCGCAATAAATAACTCACCAACACTGGTATTTGCTAGTGTTCCGTACAAGATCAAACCTATGCTCGGTGGGATCAAAAAGGCAATATCGCTGGCATTGATGATTAAAGCCATGACGAAACTATCTTTATAGCCCGCTTGGAGCAATTTAGGACGCATGATCTGGCCGACAGATACAACCGTTGCTTGGGTTGAACCTGAAACAGAGCCAAACAAAGTACAACTAATACAAGCAGTTATTGGTAGGCCGCCACGTAGATGGCCAACGAATGATTCAATTAAACCTAAAAGATTGTGCGCGGTATGTCCCCGAGTCATTATGTCTGCAGCTAGAATAAACATAGGTACTGCAATTAAGGCATTTGGTGATATGCCAGTAACCATCTGCTGTATTATCACCCCAGTGTCTATGCTAGAAAAATGGACCAGACCAATAAGTGCTCCCACCGATAATGGCACTACCATAGGGAAACTTAGAAACAGCAATACAATCATCACAAAAACTAAAGTAAAGGTAATGACATACACATCGAGTTCACCAGCAATGATGTTAGAAAAAAACTCAAAAACAGCACTCATGATGGTTCACCTTTTTCAACAACTTCACGTGAGATATAAATTTCTTTATGGGTTATATTCAAAAAGAAGGCGATCAAATACTGCAAACCTGCGATGCCTAACCCTAAGGGTATTATTGAATAAATAATATAAACGGGGAATTGTAGCGCTGGGCTTAAACGATTGAGATCCTTTAATTCGATGACGTAAAAGATTGCCTTGTAGGCAAGATAAAACATCAATAGGCCAGTGGTGATTGATATCAATGTGGTAATAACTTTTTTTGCGTAATAACCTAAAGAATCATAGACTGCGGTCATTCGAATGTTACGACCTTTACGCACCGCATAAGCAAATCCGACAAAGGTGATTGTTACAATCAAGAATTGGTTTAGCTCTTCAGCAAAGAATAAGCTCTTACCAAAAGCATACCGTCCGATAGCATTAGCGGTAGAATTGACCATCATCAAAAGAATCGAATAGCAAACTATATATTGCTCTATCAATTCAGTTGTCTTACTGATGGTAATGAATATTTTTTTCATAAGAACACCTTGCACACCACACTACGGATGCTGGATTTTTTCATACTAAAAATGATGAACAATCCATATATACAACTGCTTATTAGCAAAGTTATAGAGCACCCACCAGAGAGATTTGATATAAAATGTGGGGAATAGCCTAACTATTCCCCACATTCATCTAGTAAATTACTGTTTTGTCGCTTCCTTAACTTCTTTGATCAAATTTTTCACGATTTTTTTAGCACTAAGACGAGCTTGCGCTTTTTCTGACTCTTGATAAGTATTTTCTACCACATCATAGAATGTTTTGTTAATTGACTTGCTTAACTTTTTGAAGCGCGTACGTTCTTCTTCATTGAGAACAATAATCTTCAAGTCGGGACGCTCAGCGATTATTTTGTCCAGATTTTCTTGGTTTATACGGATTTGATACTCGTGAGCAGCTTGTTCGGCAACAACGATAGCCTTGCGTACCATGGTTTGTTTCTCAGGCGATAGCCCATTGAACCATGTGCTATTGGTAGAGACCGTGCTGACGTATGGCTGTTGGCCAGGAAACATCAAATAATCTTGAACTTCATGCCACTTAGCGTTGTAAACAAAGTAAATGGGGTTAACCATGCCATCCACTGTTTTAAGTTGTAGCGCACCATATACTTCACCCCAAGACAATGGAGTAGGGGTAGCACCAAATGCTTTGTAGGTTTCTACCGGAATAGTCGAAGTAAATGTACGGATTTTATGGCCTGCAAAATCTTCAGGACTGCGAATCGCTTTGTTGGCACCCCAAACCATTTCACCTTCGGACATCATGGTCAATAACTTCAAATTTACTTTTTCGAAACGATTAGCCAAGTCACCATAGATAGTTTTACTGGTGGTCAGTACTTTACGCACAACATCAGTATCAGTGCCTAAAACATACGGTATACTCAGTGCTTGAACTTCAGGTACATAAGAGCCTAAATGACCAGTCCCTACTGAGACAAACTGAATGGTTCCTTTAGCTGTCAGCTCAACAATGTCGTTCTCTGTACCTAATTGACCGTAATAATAAACTTTTACTCGAATATCACCGTCGGATTCTTTTTTGATGGTTTTCGCGAACGTTTTCGCGAAAATATCTTGTACATCTTGTTTATCTTCTTCAGAGGCGAACTTCCAAGTTTCAGCACTCACACCTAAGCTAAGACTTAGTGTTAATAAAGCTGCTAGTAATTTATTCATTTTATTTTCCTTACTTTTATTATGGTTAGAATTAATGTAATGGTTAAAATTAATGTAATAGTTATTTCAATTGATCTGATACAAGTTGCACCCAATATTGCGCACCAAGTTTAAGAATATTGTCATTAAAATCATATTCAGGGTTATGTAGAGCACATCCTCCGACAGAGTCGACACCGTTACCCAATAACCCATAACAACCGGGTTTAACACGTAACATGCTGGAGAAATCTTCTGAGATGGTTAAAGGAAGGCAATTCCGTTCAACATGCTCGTCTCCAAAGACAGCAACAGCCGCTTGGATAACATGTTCAGTTGGCGTGCTGCTATTAACGGTTGGGTAAAAAGTATTGAGAAAATTGAATTGATATTGCGCACCAGCAGCCTGACAAATACCGGCAACTATACGCTCCATAGCTTGTTCTATTTTGACTAAACTATCTTCGGTAAAACAACGACAGTCACCCTTGATAATCACCTGTGATGGGATCACGTTAACTGTGCCGTTAGTAATAAATTCCGTCGCTGACACCACTGCAGTTTCTTCAATCGCATTTAGATTTCTCGAAACAATCGTTTGCAGGGCCATTATAATTTGAGAACCTACTACGATAGGGTCAATGCCGCGATGCGGCATTGCGGCATGCCCACCAACACCTTCTATTACTATTTCAAAGCTACTTTCACTCGCCATTAATGAACCTGGACGAACAATAAATTGCCCCTCGGCAAGCCCTGGCATATTGTGTAAGCCATATATAGTGTTAATTTGAAAACGCTCAAACAAGCCATCATCTATCATCGCCTGTGCGCCTTTCCCGTGCTCTTCATCAGGCTGAAAAATAAAATGCACAGTGCCATTAAAGCCTTTATTTTCGGCTAAATGGCTGGCAGCACCAAGCAGCATTGCCGAATGACCATCATGCCCACAGGCGTGCATTTTTCCGTCATGGCAAGAACGGTGTTCAAAGCTATTTTGTTCATTAATATGAAGTGCATCCATATCGGCACGTAAGCCAATACTGGCATCACCGGTACCACAACGTAATACACCCACAATACCTTGTTGACCAATATTGCAAGTCACTTCAATACCAAAGCTTTCGAGTTTTTCGGCAATGAAATTAGCGGTTAATGGTAAATCGAAACCACACTCAGGGAAGCGGTGCATATGACGGCGCCATTGCGTCATTTGAGTAATTAATTCTGTATGTAAAGTCAAAATTCAGTCTCCAATCGTATTATTTAGATTGTGGTTCAAGTATTAGCTCAGTTGCTAATTCATCACAACTGACCAACTTATCGCGCAATAATGCGCCAAAACCTGTGATAGCCTTATGATATTTCACCAGCTTCAAGCTGTGCCATACGAGGGCTTGATTACTACTGACGACTGGAATCTCCAATCGCTGTTCAATTTCATCAATGACCACTGACGCCCTTAATGCGGTACACGAAATAAACAACAAATCAGCAGTAGGCTCGCAACAAGCGACCGCCTGATCGGCTATATCCTTTGGCGTTATATAAGTCATTGCGGTGTCGTCTTCAAATCCAAAACCCGAAATACTCAATACCTCGTAGCCCTGAGCGGTAAAAAAGTCGGCAATATCACGATTAACGGCTTCAGTATAAGGCGTTAAAATTGAGATTCTTTTTGCATCAAAATGCTCAAAAGCTGACATCACTGCTGTTATAGGATTGGTTACGGGTACACCAGGGCGAGTTTGATGGATTAGTTCGCTAACCTGTTCAACGCCAATAGCAACCGTACCTGAGGTACATGCATAAATAATCGCATCTAGATCTGTACCAGGTAAAATCGTATCAGCAGTTGCACTAATACCAGGCGCCATTTTTTTCAAATTTTCGATAGTCAATGGGTTAACATTTTTCACTCTGCTAGTGAAAAACTGAACATCGTTAGGATACATTTGTTGTAGATCAGCCTCGATGTTAAAGTCGGTTGCGAGTGAAATGACTCCGATTCGACCACCTGAGGCCAGATAGTCTAATGGTTGTTGATGTTGAACCGTTGTAAATTTCATTATCGCCTTACCTTGTCTGAAAACTAAAATATTGAGCAATTTGTACTAGAAAAATATGATGACTAAAGTCAGTCTCAAGATGTTAATAAGAGTACTGAATGGAGCATGCTTATTATATTACGTTACATTTAATGCAGAAATTAACGGATTAAGGACCATTAAATGATGGCAATCCGCAAAATCACACTTAAAACACATTAATTCACTACATTTTTTTAAATCGCAAGAAAGCGCCGGATTAGCAGTCACGGGTAAAAATATAATAATGCTCACCTTCCATTAAAGTGTTGGGGGATGTTTACGCATGCCTCAAACTCATTAAATTGAGCGAAGCACATACTTAAAAGGGGACACAGTGGAGGTAATTAAAAAAAGGGATATTTTCATTGGTTATTTAATATCATTTTTAATGAAGGCATAACACCATAGTCAGCAACAAAAGGGCAGAAAATATGGCACGAATGAATAAAGTCGCACTCAGTTTATAGAAGAGTTGACTAATGATTATGGGATGAAAGTCTTGAGGTTGGTTTCACATCAGTATAAATTGGGGCTGTTTCCTCTGCCTTTAATATAGGCAAAATTGTATTTCGTTTAAACAGGCTGATGTCCCTTATGAATAACGCTAAAACGGCACCCCTTGATAACTTCGATCGCAAAATATTAGAAATTGTTCAGCAATCCAATAGAGAAACCTCTGATCGAATAGCGGAACAAATTGGTCTCTCTCCTGCGGCGGTACAACGGCGCATGAAACGAATGCGTGAACAAAATGTAATTCAGGCAGATGTCTCGGTTGTTAACCCACAAGCAGTAGGTCTTGGTGTTACTATTGTTGTAGAAGTAACATTAGAGCGAGAGCGCTCCGACTTACTTGACTCGTTTAAAAAAGAAATGATAAGCAACCCAGCTGTTCAGCAGTGCTTTTACGTAACTGGCAGTGCTGACTTTATTTTGATCGTTACGGCGGTTGATATGGATGACTACGAATCTTTTACGCGCGATGTGTTTTTTGAAAATCACAATGTTCGTAATTTTCAGTCAAATGTAGTGATGAATCACGTAAAAAAAGGCCTTACGGTGCCTGTTAATCTCGAAGATTAATCACAGATTGTAACGGGTCAATAGGCTTAACTCTGATTGGAATAGCAATAATAATGTTGTGTAAAATCCAACTACCACAGCAATTTTTGGCTGTTTCGAGGTAACAACAGAATTACCTCTTGGCGAGAAATTTCTAACTAATAGTAACGTAAGAGCAGACTCACTATGTGATCTTTTTAAATAGTCTACATATCCAATAACATCATTGCTTATGTTGCACTGAAGTTGAACAATTAATTAATCTGATTGGTATTACCCTAGGTAAAGTAATTTTAGTGTTGACTATTTAAAAGCTTCACCTGTATTTTATGGTAATGCATGGCCTCGCGCGCAAAGCCATAATGCATACCAATGCTCTCTCGTTAGGTTAATGTTATCAACATCAGCACAGGCTTTAATGCGTTCAACATTTGTTGTACCGATTACCGGTTGAATGTTCGCCGGATGACGCTTTAACCACGATAATACTACGGCCTCTTTACTCACTTGATACTCCGCAGCCAAGTTACTAACCAGCTCTGCCGTTTGTTGAATATGGGGTGGCTCTTGAGAAATATCACGTCCGCTAAACAAACCTTGGCTTAAGCAACCCCACGATTGCAACTGGATATTGTTTTGGCGACAATATTCAATGGTACCTGCACCATAATTTACCGACGGTTCTCCTGAATTTCCTGACGTTACGCCTTCTTCTATCCAAGCCAAATGGCTTAAGCTGAGCTCAACTTGGTTAACAACTATAGGCTGTGATAATGCTGACGATAAAAATGATATTTGATGATGCTGCATATTAGAGACACCAAAATTTTTAACTTTCCCGCTAGCCGTTAACGTATCAAAAGCTTGGGCGATTAACTCAGGTTCCATCAGGGGATCGGGGCGATGAAGCATTAATATATCTAATTGCTCTATGTTTAACCGAGACAGACTTTTTTCAACGGACTTTATAATCCACTCCGGTGAACAATCATAACGTTGGGGCCCTAAATCATCTTCAAATCTAATGGCGCATTTTGATTGAATAGAAATTAACGATCGTAATTCAGGACGTGCTTTTATTAATTCACCAAAAACTTGTTCAGCTTTACCGAAAGTATAAATGTCAGCATGGTCAAAGACCTTAATACCTGCATCAATAGCTGCATCAACAACTTCATGGGCTTTTTTTATATCGACTGCACTAATAGGATTTTTATCCCAAGTGCCGCCTAATCCCATACAGCCAAAGACAATCGAGCTATTGTTTTTGATTACGCGAGATAACGGGTATTTATTACAATTCATGTAAATTCCTATAGAGAATGGTTGCTAGGATCACGGCTGTTTATACCATTTACATTAATTTAGTGATCAAGATTCAATGAGGATAAATCTTCAAGTTCAAGGCGCGTGATTGAGCAATAGCTGGCTATTGGAATTGAGCGCAACGCAGAAATTGTAGAGGTAGACCATTTGAAGATGGGCAATTAATTAGTGTAATTGGTATTATACGGCTTTGTCCTTTTATATGTGCATTGTTCACTAAAACATTAGCAAATAAAATATGACAAAAAAATAATCATTGTTTAGTATAAAAAACAATAGTTGGTAATTGATTTAATCTCATGATGAAAGAACACAAAAAACTTGAACGTTTAATGCTCTTTAGTGAAGTCGCTGAACACTTAAGTTTTACCGCGGCAGCTGAAAAACTAAATGTTTCTCGTGGCCACCTTTCCAGTCAAATTAAACGTTTAGAGCAAGATATGGAGATGGTTCTGTTGATTCGCTCAACACGAAGTGTCCGCTTAACTCCTGAAGGTGAACGTGTTCTTACTGGTATGAATAAGATCCGTCATGACCTATTAGAATTAGAAAGAAGTGCTGAACATGAAGGCAATAAAATAGAAGGTCGAATAAAGATTACCGCACCAGGGGGATTTGCTGAACGTTTTTTATTTGATATTTTTTCACAGTTTAAACAATTACACCCTGCCATCGAATTTTCACTTAATTGCAGCTATACCCGATTTGATTTAAACAGAAGCTGTCTCTTATACACATCTCCGAGCCCACGAGACT
>OJBB01000452.1_pt1 | contig 14151 bp, 23 predicted proteins | sample 1590401 | NCBI WGS metagenome assembly OJBB01 (sample SAMN05416789, study PRJEB24817) | seawater metagenome | isolation source: Sea water | place: Canada:Atlantic | collected 2013-07 | reverse complement strand
TTGTGATTTCTCCGAAGGTTAGTTTCTTTAATACACAACTTAAATCGCATTAAACGCATGCAGTATAGGTTAATAAATGTACATTTTCCCCTCGGTATAAGTCTGGTGATAAAAAAAGTGACTATATTATCGGTCTGTTGTTTAACTAATTACCTTTAATTTGGGTGCGTAAAAATAGACGAATGATTGAACCTTTATCACGAGTTTAGACGTATTGTTACAGACTAATATGTGTGGTTCGCATATTCTTTATGAAATAAAGTCATTGGATTGGTTTGCATTGCTAGACTATTATATTTTCAATGAATTAGTAGATAGCATTAAACACTTAACCTACTCAGTTAAAAGGATATTAAGAATGAACGTTAAAAAATCAATTATCGCATTATCAGTCGTTAGCCTACTTTCCGCTTGTGCCCAAAACCAAACTGCAGAAACGGATCTAGAAGAAAACGTTAACAGCAATACAATAAAAATTACTGAAGCGAATTATGCTAAAGCTGAAACGGCTAGAAATTACAAAAACTGGCTGAAATTCGGTGCTAATAATAGTATTGCACACATGAAACAGTTACCGCCAAGGGGCAAAGCTGCACCAACGGTGCAAATGAATGACGATACCTTGTATTCAGTCGTAATCACTGAGGCAGTTAATGGCAAAGTACAATTTTCTATTCCAAAAAGTGATGTATATATAGCCGTTCAAGTTGTAACCGAGGGTGGTCATGGGCAACACTATGTTGTTGGTGAGGGGGATTATGATGTTTCGGTTGAAACAAAGTACGCTTTCTTAATCTATCGCACAGGCACTGAAAAAGGCTTAGATGCTGCGCGAAGTGCACAGCAGTTAATTAAAGATGATACGTTCAAGTTTGGAACCTACAAGCTTCCTAATTATGATTTTGAAGAAGTCGAAGAGTGGACAGCCCGTTTAACTAAAGAAACCAGTGGTTCAGCTTTTGAATATACTTTTCCACGTACCTCAAAAGATATTACTGACCTTCATCAATGGAATTTAGAAAATGCAAATGGTTGGGGGGGCTCATCACCTGAAGTGAATGTAGCCAATAAATATACAAACTCGGTAATCTTAAGTAGTGGGGAGTGTTTATCTACTACGTTTGATAACCCTGAATCTAAGTATTTTACGTCTATAACCGCTTATGACAGCAGTCGTTATTTAATTGAAGATGTAAGACATATTAGTTCTCATTCTTGGCAAGAGAATAAGGATGGTACGCTAACGGTTTCATTTAATTGTGGTGACAATGCGCTAAATAATATTGATACCAAAGGCACAGACTTCACCTTTACGATGCGTTATTACGGACTTAGCCAAAAAGTAATGGATGGTAAAATATCACCAGAAAAGACAGTGAAATAGCTAAGACATCATTTATGAAACGCATAAAGAAACTAAAAAAAGTCTGCTTTCGATTAAGAAGCAGACTTTTTATTTAATGTCATTCAATCACGAATGTGCCGTAGATCTATGATGTTAATTCTGCGCTGTAATATGCTTGTTTATTTGGCCAGTCCCCCAATATTTTTTAGTCATGATAAATATTGAATGAAAATTCATGTTAACGTTAATTTAACAACTTGAATTTAATGTGATTTCTGGTAAATTACTAAATACTGAAATGGGTGTAGTAAGTAATAAGTCTTTATGTGTCAGTGTTTACATCCAACATACTTAGCCTGTACTTCTGTATTACTCTTGATGATTTTATAAGGAAATACTATGAAAAAAATAATATTACTTTTATCCCTGATCTTATCAGTATCAGGTTGTGCGGGTCTTGGCGTAGCGACTGTCGGTGCAGTGATGTATTACAAAACTCAAAATCATGAAGTGGCGTCAGTAGATATCAAGGCTCCGGCTGAAAATGTTTATAAGGCAGCTATTGATGCTGTTGAAGGTAATGCTAGTGTAGTTATCATCAATAAAGATAGTTCAGCGATGCAACTAGATTTACTTCAAAATGAGAATAATGGAAGTATTAAGGTTATGGCTTTAAGTGCCGAAATATCTAAATTAACAATAACCTCTGGTTTAACTTCAGAAAATGAAACAACGCCATTAAATGCTGTGCTGAAAATCTGCAAAGATTTAAAAATAGAATGTAAAGAAAGCAAGTAGGTTTGGTACACATAACACGGAAGTAAAACGGACAGGTAATAGTTGGCTGAATCAGCTTTTGCTGAATATTTTAGCCCATCATATTAACCATTTATTGTGATACTAGCTGTTTTACATAATGCAGCATTTTGTAATTGATAAGGAAATCATTATGAAAACTTTAATTAAATCTAGCCTAGCTGCACCTACCTCAAACATTACTTTTGCCAGTACTATTTCATCAGACTCTTTATTAATAAGATTGAAGCAGTTCATAAAGTGTTTCTTCATAGCTCACCTGACGTTGCAATCTATGTCATGAAATTTCTAGTTAGGCTTCAAGAATCAGATTAACCAAGCGAATTATTACAAAAATTAGGCTTAATGGATAAAGCAGATAGAGTATTCTCAAGTTGTTGAATGTATTTAGCAGTTAACAATAATCCTACTCAATAAATTTCCTTATAACGAGGCACTATGTGGAAGTTGAATTCTGCAAGGGTAAACAATAAATGAATGGTAATGTAATCGTCCTAAATGGTACTTCAAGTTCAGGGAAAACAACCTTAGCTCGAGAGCTCCAAGCTAAGTTGTCTGAGACTTATTTGCTTTGTTCCTTAGATATGTTTTGGGATATGACGCCTTATGGCGTAGCTGCTGGGTCGAAAAACTTTCCAAATATGAAGCTTGCACTAGCAAAATCAGTAAGGGCGTTAGCTGAAACAGGACACAATGTTATTGTGGATATAGTTTTTTGTGGTCAGAAAACTTACACCGAACTAGTGCAAGAATTTGAAGGATTAAATTCAAAAATCGTTAAAGTTGAGTGCTCTTTGGTTGAACTACAAAAGCGTGAAATTTCTCGAGGTGATCGTACTATTGGATTAGCTAAGTCCCAATATGACAGTGTTCACAAAGGAGTATCCTACGATTTAAACGTAAATACGTTAATTAGTTCTCCAGAGCAATGCGCACAAAAGGTTATTGGTGTCTTATAACTTACTGATATTTAACAAGTGTCATGTGTGTGTCACCTAAATGACGTAGTTAAATCAAAGTTATGTGGTTGATAATTAGTCTTGAACTACAGCAAAGGATATATAAATGATTGTTCGAAAATTAAGATTACAGCGAGGTTGGTCTCAAGAACAACTTGCTCAATTCAGTGGATTGAGTGTAAGAACTATTCAACGTATTGAAAGAGGGAAAACTGCTGGATTGGAATCATTGAAATCTTTAGCTGCTGTTTTTGAAGTTACTATTCAAGACTTACACCAGGAGACTACTATGGATACCAACACTAACCTTTCCGATAAAGAAATTGAAGTAATAGAACATGTAAAAGATATAAAAGATTTTTATTCCCACCTTATTAATTATGGGATAGTCGTTGGGGGCTTTTTTATTTTAAATTTACTAACGAGTCCTGATTATATTTGGGCTTGGTGGATAGCAATGGGCTGGGGGATTGGTGTGGTTTCTCACGCGCTGAGTGTTTATGAAATTACTAGTTTTTTCGGTGCTGAGTGGGAAAAAAAGCAGATAGAAAAAAGACTTAATAAAAAACTGTAGTGATAAATTATTGCTATTAGTAATCCAATATGAAACGTAATAGTTGGCTGCGTTCATGTTTTAATATTTAGGGCAATAATGATTTAACCCGTAAATACGGGAGGAATTACATCAAAATTTCGGTGAAATCACTGAATCAATTTAAAAGGACTTAAAATGAAAAAATTAATACCGTTAACATTCACAATGTTATTGTCGACATATACATCAACCGTATGTGCTGACAATAGTTGGTACCTGGGTGCCTCTTATAATGCACAAGACATTTCATTAAATGATAGAGATTTCAATACGGCAGGGGTTGTTGCAGGGTATAAATATAACCAATATTTTGCTATTGAAACTAGATTTTCCTCAGGAACGTCGGGTTACTCGTATGGAAGCTATAGTGAGGATATTGATACTATAGCTTCATTATCAATTCGAGCGTCTTATCCTATATTTGATTCATTTAAATTGTATGGATTAGCGGGTTACACGAACACAAAATTAAAAATAAAAGGGGGCGGGGATAATAATCCTTTTAAAATTACTCACTCAGACGGCGGCTTAAGCTACGGCCTTGGATTAAATTATGAAATCAATGAACAGTTTAATCTCTTTATAGATTATCAAGTTCTTCCTGATTTTGAGCCGATTTCCACTTTTTCTAAAAGTTGGAAAAGTACCACCTTTGGTGTTAACTATTCATTTTAAGACATTAAAAGGTATTAAAATGCTCAAGTTGAAATTGAAAGCTAGCTTTAAAACAGCGTAATTCAGGCTAACATTGTTTTCATTTTGATCTGCCAGCCATTAAATAATCATGTGGATTGAGTTTACAGTTTAAATGTTAACATTTAATTTGTAGGCTCTTTTTGTGACTCAAGCTTTAAGTAAAAATTTACTCATTATGAGTGTACTAGGAACCTCCAACATATGGGTTATCAATATCAATTAACAAAAATTATATTGGTTCTCATCTTTTGGAGTTTGAACAAACTAATACCGATAAATTGGGTGTTTTTTATTTGTGGTGTAGTTTTACCACCGTTAGACTTAATGATATCGAAAGATAAATATCTAGCTCAGTTTCCTTGGGAGCTATATTTATTTTATAGTTATGTTGTTTACAGCTTGTTTTTTCAAACGGAGCAGCACTTGATTATCTTAGGCGTTGGTTATTCCTTGTCTCGTTTAGTTTTATACTTTCAGTTAAAGAGCAGATTAAGTATCTAAAGAATTATTAAACGAGTAGAAGTAAGCGTGGCTAGGTGCTACCTTACTTCAAACTTTAGCCAACAATTAATGAGCCTTTTATTAAGGTGTTTATTTTCATTAGTTTTTTTATATTCAAATAAAAGTGGAGGTTACTTATATGTTGTCATTATTCAGTATAGGACTGGCGTTCTTTGTGATAGCTGTGTCTCCAGGTCCAGCGAATATATCTAATGCCACGGTTGCAATGAGTCGAGGAAGAAAAACTAGCTTAGTATATGGTGCTGGCTTATCAACAGGATTGGTATTCTGGGGAGTAATTGCAGCAAGTGGCCTTGGCGTCATCCTTCAAAGTTCGATTTATTTGTTACTGATACTTAAAATTTTTGGCGGACTATACTTGCTCCGGTTAGCCCTCTTATCCGGTAGAGACGCTATCCTTCCAGATAAGAAATCAGTACAAGTACAAAGTAATTCAAAGTCAAATTTAGGCTGGTTCATCAAAGGAGTTCTACTCAATATATCGAACCCTAAGACGGTGATCGCTTGGATGGCTGCACTTTCAGTCGGACTTGGAGCGAACGATAGCACAACATCATTACTGTTGGGTGTAGCGGTCTGTATAGTAGTTGGTTTCGCAACAAACGCACTCTATTCTATATTATTCTCATTTAATGGCGTTATGAATTGGTATCAAAATTCAAGTCGTTGGATCAATAGTATTGTCTCAGGTCTATTTGCGGTAGCTGGTATTGGGTTAATTCGTTCAGCTTTCAGCCAAGAAATTACATCATAAAAAGCTAACAGTTAGCTTAAAAAATAGTAGCCAGTGATAAATTGACACGTATAGAGAATTATAACTTTATCCACTATGTAAATATTTTTAATAATATATAAAACGGAGTTTATATGAAATTTTTGTTACCAATCGTATGTTTGCTTTTGAATGGTTGTTCGACAGCCGCATTTAATTCAAATAGTGGTGTTTATGTTGAAAACAAGATTCGAAAAAGTGTTGTAAACAGATATACATATAATGAAGTATGGAAATTAGGGGGGGCTCAATTAGGCCATGTTGAAACCCAATATTGCCAACTGAAGATTGAAGATTACGCCCCGAGTAAAAGTACATTAATTTCTCAGTTAAAAGTTGAAACTCAAAAGTTAGGTGGGAATGCACTGGTTTTTGACGCTTGTTTAATTAACAGAAGTACTGGTAGTTGCAATATGCTTATTAAGTGTAATGGTATGGCATATCTAATTACCCATTGATTTGCTTATTTTATGGTGTTTGGCTGAAAGCATGAAGTTTGCAAGTACTTAACAATAATTTTCAATGATTGTGTGCTGATTAGTAAGTCCTCGTGTGTTAATTGATTTTGGAGTTTACATGTTAGAGTTAAGACCAAATTGTGAGTGTTGTGATAAGGATTTGCCTCCAGAATCAGTAGAAGCTTTAATCTGCTCATTTGAGTGCACATTCTGTATTACCTGTGCTAAAGGTATTTTGAAAAACTGCTGTCCTAATTGTGGGGGGAACTTTGTAAATAGACCGATTAGACCGATAACAGCATTAACAAACAATCCAGCCTCAACTAAGCGCATTATCAAAGAGCATGGCTGTTAATAGATTCATCACATTTAAAGTGCAGACAGTACCTTAATACATTTTGATGTAACTTCACTTCCTTTACCGGTAACGTAGGCCGTAGTAATAGCTCCTTCTTTCATAATGCATATGGCATCAAGTAGGATAGGGGATGAGGTACTTAATTTAGTTTTTATTAATAGCCTTACTTCTTCTTTGTGCATACCGCAATAACGAGAGATCTCACTGTCTTTATCACTAAATTCCGCCGCAGTATTAATGAAGAAGCAGCCCCTAAAATTACCTAAACTTGGCTCTTTGTTATCGAACCAGTTACCCAATGCGTTGAAGAGTTTTTGAATAACTTCTTGGTCAGACTCTGTTTCCGACAATTGTTCTGCTAGCCAGGTGATGAATTTTGTATGCCTTTGATTCAAAACGGCTAAAATCAAAGCCTCTTTACTTTCAAAGTGGCTATAGAGGGTTCTTTTAGCAACCCCTGATGTTTTTAATATTTCATTGATACCAATAGAGTTGATACCCTTTGTATAAAAAAGCGCTAAGGCGGTATCAATCAAAAGTTCGCTTTTCTTGTTCATCTAATTCTCCTTTGATCTTGATATCAATATTGACAAAAGTATACCACTTTGTCTACTATGGCGTGTAGACAGACTGGTCTACTGATTTAGGGGTGTTTATGAATAATTCGTTATTATCTGTTTTTGCGGGTCTTGGTGCTTCGGTAGCTATAGGTTTATTATCTTATATGGAGGCTAACTTAGGGGATATTGCTCTATTAATGGCGCCTTTTGGGGCAACTGCAGTATTAGTCTTTGGTCTTCCAGCTAGCCCGTTAGCACAACCTAAAAACGTTATTTTGGGTCATTTGATCACTGCCTTTATCGGCGTGGTATTTGCACAATATGTAGGTGTGACTCCATTAACGCTTGCAATTGCAACAGGATTAGGTGTTACGGCAATGCTGCTATCTAAAACTACTCATCCGCCAGCGGGGGCGAATCCAATTCTTATTATGTTATCAGGACAGAGCTGGGGATTTTTAATCACGCCGGTGTTAATTGGCGCTGTCATCATCGTTTTAGTGGGCAAAGCGTGGCGTATGTTGCAAAATAAATATCCCCCGTTAAACTGCTAACCAATCGCTGAATCGTTAAGCCGCGGTGTGCGCTAGAATAATTAAAGGAGATTTTAATGGCATATGAAAGAATAATGGGACTTGACGTTATCGATGATCAAGAATATCAGAAGTATCGAGAAGCAATGATGCCTATCCTAAAGTCTTTTGGTGGTTCGTTTGGTTTTGATTTCAGAGTATCAGAAGTATTGTTGTCAAAAACGGACGATAATATTAATCGGGTTTTCACTATAACTTTTCCGGATCAAAAGCAGATGGATAGTTTTTTTACACATCCTGAATATTTGAATGTTAAGCATAAATACTTTGATAAATCGGTAAACAGTCATACGGTAATATCGTTACATGAGCCGACTCTTTAATGAAGAACTTAACGGTAGGGTATCGGGCTTAACACCTTAACTTTATAGTACTGTAATAAGTAATAAGTCCACTCTTGCCAGCAAACTCTCAGGAGAGTAATCAATGAATTTTTCAGTTAATAAATTATTTGTTCTTAGCTTAATATTCCTTGGAGTGGGAATTGTTTTTATAATAGCTGAGAATTCATTTTATCAGTATGTCGATGATAAAGGATTTCTGCACGAGAGCCTGTTTATGCCGTTAGGTATGATCAGTATTTTTGTCGGTACTTTAGTTTTATTCTTTTACTTGATACACAAAATTTGGCATTTGTTAAGTAAGAGTTAAATGAGCAAGTAGTAGAGTTAATTTAGAATATAATTGTTGCTTAATACGCCTAATCATAAATTATTTTACTTTATTTCGTTACGCGTTACTGGATAAGGAATTACAATTGAATAAATTACTGTTAATTATCAGCGCCTTTCTTCTTAGTAGCTGTCTAGGCATGCCAAAGTTGGTCAAACCAGTTTCAAACTTTGAATTGAATGATTATTTGGGTAAATGGTACGAAGTTGCTCGGCTAGATCATTCTTTTGAACGAGGATTGAGCCGAGTATCAGCCGAATATAGTCTAAAAGATGACGGTGGTGTTTCAGTTATCAACCGAGGTTTTTCGAAAGCTGATAATGAGTGGCAGGAAGCCGAAGGCAAGGCATATTTTATCAATGAAAATACTGAAGGGTATTTGAAAGTATCGTTCTTTGGACCCTTTTATGGTTCATATGTTATTTTTGAGTTAGATCACGAAAACTATCAATATGCTTTTGTATCGGGACCAAGTTCTGATTATCTTTGGCTTCTATCCAGAACACCGACAGTAAAAGCTGAGGTATTGGCAAAATTCATCGATATGTCAAAAAAACGTGGTTTTAATACTGAAGAGTTAATTTACGTTCAGCATAATTAATAGCTTACATGACAATGTAGCTGGTTAAGTAATAGCTTACATGACAATGTAGCTGGTTAAGTAATAGTTAGAGTTTTTACAAAAAATGAGCAGAGGTAATAAGCCCACTAACATTTATTACTCTGGCTCTTGAGCGTTATATTTATATTGTCTACAATAACGCACTTTTTATTTACTACAAGTCAAGAACATGAACGATACTACTTCGCTACCAGCTTTACCTGATCGCCTTTCTGTTAACCCTCGCAGCCCACATCATGTGGAAGAAATTTTCGAACATGACATTGGTATTCGTTTAAACGGCAAAGAGCGTTTTGATGTTGAAGAATATTGTATCAGTGAAGGTTGGGTAAAAATTCCAGCACACAAAGCAGTAGACCGTCGCGGACAACCTTTGATTACAACAGTTAAAGGAACGGTTGAAGCGTTTTACCGTTAAGACATATAGTTACTTCCTTGCTGAAATAGCGTGATAGTTCAGTCATTTTTAAAGTACTAACTATTATCGCTAAAATAGGGTCTAAAAAAATTAGACCCTATAAAATTTTCTTTTGATACAGTCACTTTCCCCGTACACTTCGTTTTATATTCCAAACAGCCGTATTGTTGCCCCATAACTTGGCTATAAAGCTTAGGAAAAATTTATGCAATTATTTATAGGTATTGTATTAGTCGCAATAAGCGTCTTTCTATTTATCATAGATATCCCCTTAATAGGTGCTATCTCATTATTTATTGGCTTCGGTGTGCTGCGAGGATATAGAAAAGGAAAGATTTTTTATTTAATTGGTGGACGTTCAGGAAATGATAGTTGTTGTGGCTGAATCTCTAACAATAAGAATAGGTAAATTAATACCTGTTCAACCAAATAACTATTACTCGTCAATTACTATGGCAATATGTCACTAGGAGTTTGTCTTGATTATTGTTGAAACCAAAAGACTATCTATTCGTAAAATAACCGAAGCGGATGCACAAGCCTTATCTAGGGTATTGGCTGACCCTATTGTAATGAAATATTCTACGGTTGGAGTACACTCTAAAGAGCAGATAATTGATTATATTGCTAATTGTCAAAAGCAATATGCGTTAAATGGTTATGGGCACTGGGCTATTTATCATAGTATTAGTGGTGAGTTTATTGGTGTCTGTGGATTAAACAAACATAACTTGGACTCAGGTGATGTTATCCATATTAACTACCGATTAGCGACTAAGCAACAGGGCAAAGGTTATGCTGTAGAATCGACCCTAGGCATTTTAGCCTTTGCTAAAAATTCACTAAAGCTTAGCGTTGTACATGCGCTCATAGAAGCTGAAAACATCCCTTCTATTAACGTGGTAAATAAAGCTGGCTTTAAGTTCCTTAAGTCGTCTCTCTTTCGAGGTTTCACCGTAGATGTATATCAAGTTTTACTGTCAAACGTGATAAAATAGATAGTTAAATATAAATACTTACGTTTCTAACTCTGTTTATACCTAAAATAGGCGCAAGTTTCTAATGGAAATAGTGTTAATTCGGCATGGAAAGCCCACTTCAGCAAACAACCCGATTGTAAATGCTGCTGAATATACAAAGTGGATTCGCCGTTATAATTGGTCTGATGTTGCAAGCAATAGCAGACCCGACAAAAAGAGAATATATACACAATCATATTATGTCGTTTCAAGCGATTTTAAACGCGCTATACATTCCGCACATATTTACACAGGAAAATCTCCAGGGATAATTTCTGAACTATTTAGAGAAATGGAAATCCCAAGATATAAGTTACCTATAAAACTCAAAGCTATGACTTGGGTATACCTGTGCCGTGTTCTTTGGATGTTTGGCTTAAAAGGCTCATTTGAATCTTATCGTTTAGCAAAAGTTCGTGCTGAGTTAGCGGCAGACGAATTGATTGAATTGGCCACAGTAAAAGGTAAGGTTGTGCTGTTTGGCCATGGATATCTGAATCTGTACATACGAAAAGCATTAATGAAAAAGGGCTGGTTATTGAAGTCAAAAAGTAATGCATTTTGGGGGGTAACGAGTCTCGAAAGTAAATAACATTGTTAACAATATTCAGCCTCTTTACAGGCACAATTTAAATATCAACTTAAGGACTATATATTATGAAAGGATTTATATGTTGCGTACTCACTTTATTCTGTTTTTCATGTGCAACCGTGAAAACACTTGACCCACCACTAAATCACGTAGAAATTGCTTACAAAGGTAAAGAAAGCTACTGTAAAAATATCCCTCGGATTTATAGCGGTATTTCTTATAATGCTTGCCTATTTTATGGGGAGCCTAGTTCCGAAACAAATATTGATGCAATTAATAATGTTCCGATCGTGCTGATTGATTCAGCGTTTTCTATAATTACTGATACCGTAGTTTTACCCTACACAATCATTACCCAGGTAAACAAAGGCGATATACGGGTGAACTAATGAAGATAGCGGACAATTAAACCCATTGTCAGCCAATGTTAATTGTTGGCTAACAAACGTTGTTAATGCTCATTAAAAAGGGAATCTGGATTGAAACTAACTAAGAAAAACCTTGAGAATGCAGTAAAAGAAAATATCCTTTCTGTAGAGCAATCTAAAAAGCTTTTTGAATTTTTGAAAGCCCAACCTCAAAACGGCCCAAGTTTCGATTTCACTCATATTCTATATTATCTTGGGGGTATGATTGCAATAGGTGCGATGACGCTCTTTATGAATTTGGGTTGGGAATCCTTTGGTGGCTTAGGTATTGTGTTCATTTCTTTATTGTATGCCGGCATTGGATTAACGCTCACTAATAGTTTTAAAAGCAAAGGTTATGATATACCCGCGGGGATCTGTGGCACGTTTGTTATTGCGTTAACGCCTCTAGCTGTTTATGGATTGCAACAGGCATTAGGGCTGTGGCCAGATGAAAGTGTTTATCGAGAGTATCATCGATATATCAAATGGCATTGGTTGTATATGGAACTCAGTACTTTAGCTATCGGCGCTATTATGGCGTGGAAATACAAGTACCCATTTTTAATGATGCCAATTGCGGTGACTCTTTGGTACTTATCCATGGATATTACCGCAATGCTTTCTGGCGGCGACTATGATTGGGAACTAAGAAAATTAGTTTCTATGTACAGCGGTTTATTGATGATTGCATTAGCTTTCTGGATTGATATTCGCTCTCGAAACAAAGCCGATCATGCTTTTTGGATATATTTATTTGGCGTGATGGCTTTCTGGATAGGCATGTCACTGCAATATTCTGATAGTGAGCTGTCTAAATTCATTTATTTTAGTATAAATCTCATCATGATTTTTATTGGTGTAATGTTGGTTAGAAGAATTTTTGTTGTTTTCGGGGCTTTAGGTTGTACCGGTTATATAGGTCATCTTGCCTTTGATATATTTAAAGACAGTTGGTTATTTCCAATTGTCTTAACCTTACTGGGGTTATTGGTTATTTATCTTGGAATACTTTGGCAAAAACATGAGCAAGGTATTACAGGTAAAGTACGGAAAATATTACCTAATCCACTGCGTGAGTTATTAGAATCTAAGTAATAGGTTATCGTAGCAAAGTCACTCTTGTTGAGGAACAAAGTATGAAATGTTCAGTGTATATTGCAACCAGTGCCGATGGTTATATCGCATTACCTGACGGTGGCGTTGATTGGCTACATACCTCGGGTAATTTAGAAGCTGATATGGGCGATGAAGATATGGGGTTTCAAAATTTTATCAATTTTGTCGATTGCATGATTATGGGTCGTAAGTGCATGGAGGTAATTGCCAGTATGAATCTAACCTCCGAACAATGGCCTTACGGCAACATGCGTATCGTTGTGTTAAGTAATACTGTAAAAGAACCGCCCGAAAGTCTCCGAGGAAGAGTTAATATGTACTCAGGTAGTATTCCAGATTTAATGCTCGCATTAGAAATTGAAGGTTTTAAACATGCCTACATTGATGGTGGTTCAACAATTACTTCATTTATTAATCTTAAATTGATTGATCAAATGATAATTACCAAAGCGCCAATACTGCTAGGAGAGGGCATTCCGCTATTTGGTAAAATCAAACATAGACCTAAGCTTGAAAATGCTGAGACAAGGGCATTTAAGAATGATTTCGTGCAAGTTAAGTACAATGTAAGTTATTTTTAACTTCATTTAAAAGCAATATTAGCTGTGCATTATGCTCTTTTATTAGCTTTTAACGCTTGTATTTCATTGGCTATTTCTTCTGCTTCGGCAGTAATCATAGAATAGCCTTTAATATCACCATTTCTTTGAGCATGCATTGCTTGCTCAAGTTTGGCTTCATATTTTTTGTTAAGCTTCTTTAGCGGATCTTTCTTAAATATAGAGAACATTTCAATCACTTTTAGGTTAGTTATTTAGATTAGTACGTTGATAAATGGATTTTAGATTTTATTATTTACACTTTAGATTAAAATCGACACTATATTGATTAAGGAGTTATCTCCATGTCGCAGTCACAAACACGTTGCCTATGAGGATGAGTCAAGATTACTGCAGAGCAAATTAATCCTAAATTTACTGTGTGCTATTGTCAATCATGCAGAACTTGGGGTGGAGCTCTTTTTTATGCCACTAACGTCATTTTGATAAATCAGTTAAATAACAGAGTATATAGTTATGAACAATCTTTGTACTTACATTGCAGCAACCAAAGGTGATGACAGCTCTGTGACGCTAGAGTCCTCACAGTCTTTTGATAAATCATATATAGATCAAGATATCGTGGTGAGCTGCCTTGAATCCATCTTTCACTTTTCCAATGGTGTTGTCATGAAACTTTGCACCGAGTCTGATTTGACTGAAGCTAATGAACAAGTATGTCCAGAATGCTGGATTACATACGAAGTTATTTCTGAGACAGGTGATACGAAAATATCACCTAAAAGAAAGACCTTTATTAATCGGTGCCAAGAGGCTTTTTGGTTAAGAATTAACACGAACTCCGCCAATTTGTAACACCAATACTTATTCGGATAATAAGACATAATAACTTTGGTGGTTACTCATGTGCTTTATGACATTTGAAGTTATTAGGTTAATCTAATAACTAAAAGTAGAATAATACCAAGTTGATTAAGTTCTTTCCCGCTCAGCGAGAATTAAAAGGCTTAGAAGCAAGGCATTGATTGAAGAGAATGGTTATTCAGGAGAATATGCTCCTGCATTCTC
>OJBB01000445.1_pt1 | contig 14314 bp, 8 predicted proteins | sample 1590401 | NCBI WGS metagenome assembly OJBB01 (sample SAMN05416789, study PRJEB24817) | seawater metagenome | isolation source: Sea water | place: Canada:Atlantic | collected 2013-07 | reverse complement strand
TTTTAAACTCGCCCTTGGGAGCTCATTGATAAACTGATAACATCACAAAATTAATTAAATATAGAATAACTATATTTAACAGATTTTGTTTGTTCTAAGCTCATCAATGTAGCTCTGCGTAGGGAAGAAGTTTAATCAAATTGGTATTACTTCCAACTATCCAATTAATGATCGATTAGATTAATAAATCACTGGTGGCAACTCAGGGCTTTCTTCAGTGTAACTAAGTGCACTATTAAATTGTGCAACGGCAGCATTGGCTGAGTCTTCATCTTTAGCATGAACACGCGCAATCACTTCACCACGATTAACTTGTACTCCTAATGGTAATATACGGTCAAAACCAACCGTGTGATCTACTTTTTGTGTCGGTGCAGTTCTACCACCGCCTAAACCGACCACAGACATACCTACAGCGCGGGTATCCATTGTCGCAATATAACCATGCTGTGCGGCTTTAACGTCAACAATAACATTTGCTTTTATCATTGAATCCCAAGGCTTTTCAATGAAGTTGGTCGGGCCCCCTAGTGCAGCAATCATGCGGTCAAAGACCTCTGCTGCTAAACCAGACCTTAATACTTGCTCTATTTTTTCATGGGCATCTTTTTCAGTACTCGCTAAGTTAGTATTAATCAGCATAGCACTAGCAAGTGACTGTACAACCTTATGTAAACGTGGCTCACGTTGCTTACCTGTTAAGTACTTAGCGGTTTCATACATTTCTAAAGCATTACCAGCACTGGTACCTAACACTTGGTTCATATCGGTAATAATCGCCTGTGTTTTTACCCCTGCTCCATTGGCGACACTAACAATACTCTCGGCAAGCGCTTTAGCATCAGCTAGGTTAGTCATCATAGCGCCGTTACCAACCTTAACATCCATCACTAAAGTATCTAGTCCAGCGGCAAGTTTTTTCGACAAAATAGACGCTGTAATCAACGGAATAGATTCAACAGTTGCTGTCACATCCCGAATAGAATACAAACGCTTATCTGCAGGCGCTAAATTATCGGTTTGAGAAATAATAGCCACACCAACGTCTTTTACAATACGCTTAAATTCACTAATACTAGGCTGTACATTAAAGCCAGCGATACTCTCTAGTTTATCGGATGTGCCTCCAGTATGGCCTAAGCCACGACCAGAAATCATTGGTACATAACCACCACAGGCAGACACAATTGCAGCCAACATAAAGCTAACCTTGTCACCAACACCGCCCGTAGAATGTTTATCTACAATAGGGCCATCAAAGTCTTGCCAACTTAATACATCACCTGAATGCATCATAGCTTTGGTAAAGTTGACTCTTTCATCTAACGACATACCTTGCTGAAAGATAGCCATTGCCATGGCACCAACTTGACTATCAGAAAAATTGCCATCAACAAGCCCTGACACAAAGCCATTTATCGCTTGCTCATCTAATACGTGACCATCACGCTTGAGTCGAATAATCTCTTGCGGGATAACTTTTTTGGTTACTGACATTGACTAAATCCTTACAAGTCTACTAAATCTTTTGGGGTGAATGCATCAGGTAATAACTGCTGTACAGTCCATTCCTTATGCTCATTTTTATGGTTAACAGCAAACACTGGCGCTGATTGCTCAAAAAACTCAGCAATAACCTGTCTACAGGCACCGCAAGGCGGTGTTAACTTGTCTTGTTCGGTGTAAATTATAATCACTTGAAATTGCTGCTCACCATTAACAACCGCGTGATTAATACAGTTACGTTCTGCGCATATCGTTAAACCGTAGGAGGCATTTTCAACATTACAACCGTTAACGATATTGCCATCGGCAGTTAACGCCGCAGCACCAACATGAAACTTGCTATAGGGCGCATAGGCACGTTGGTAAGCCTCTTTTGCCGCTGCTAATAACTCATCAAAACGCGCTATTTTATTTTTGTCCATGTCTACATGCCTTTAGATAATTTACTGTATTTATTATATTAATATAGCATTATTGACCATATGGTCAAGTTATGAATAAACTAAAACGCCCGTTATTCCATTAGCCAAAAAAAAAGCCATACTTTTCAGCATGGCTTTCTTCAGAAAAAATAAACTTAATTAAAAGTCATATTTAATCCCTATACGCATTTCCCATAATGAAGGGTCTGTTACCCTACTTGAAGCAGTAGGATTATTGAATTCATTGTAAGAATATTGATTATCGTCTGTAACTGTTGCTGTAACTGCACCTTGCAAGAAGTTACCTTCCTTAAGTACACCCCAATCATCATTTAATAAGTTACCAAAGTTTTCAATAACAAGATAAGCACTCGCTTTATGTCCAGGCATGAAACCCATAAACTCTTGTTCTATGCGAACATCAAACTTAGTCCACCACTTACCTTCTAATGAGTTTCTATCCATGATTTGACCACGAGTTAATCCTTCAGCAGCAATAAAATCATTAAAGCCTTGTTTATCAAAGCCTTCAGCATAATCAACTTTAGGATCATTCCCTGATGTTGGTACGTAAAGCAATTGACGATCCTGATCATTGAAACCTAAACCTCTTGTATCGCTCGAGAAGCTATAAGTATAAGCATGACTTTGGTTAGCCTGTCCAAATACGCTAAAGTTTGTTTGATAACCACTGAAAAACTCATGGCTATACGTTACGTTCAACGTAAAGCGATGTGGGATCTCATAGTTTGAGGTTGCTAATTGTGGATTTTCTGGATCTGACACCGCAATGCCGTGGTAGTTTGAAAATGCTACAGAGCTAGTCATTGGATGAACATCTTCTGCATTGGTATAAGCATATGACGCAGAAAAAGCTAAGCCGTTATCGTATTCTTTACTTATTGCAAATGAAACTATAGTCGATTTTGCATCGTCACCTTTTACATTGGTCAACAAGAAGTCAGAGTTACGACTGTGGTTAACACTATCATAAACTGGACGACCATCAGGCGCCGTTGATACAACCTCATCAGCTAAGTTGCTAATTATGGCTGAATCTTGCTTATCGGTGAACAATAAATCAGAGCTTAATACATACTCATCTTCAGTTACATAAGTTAAACCTAATGAATATTTCCATTCTGAAGGAAGTTCAAAATTTGGATCGGTAACGTTGGTGCTTGAATCAGCTGACCCACTACCTATCTCATCGTAAAGTGATTGTGGAACATCATAACCAGGCTGGCCCGAGCCATTATAGGCAATAGCGTCTGCGCCAAGTATTTGAACATCTCTGACTGAATCTTGAATATTGCGAACGCCATCATTTGAATAGCTATTTGATATCCAAACATTTGGGTTACCGCCAGAATACAAGCCAAAACCACCACGTATTTCTAATTGATCGCTCGCTGACCAGTTAAAACCGAAACGAGGTTGAATTAAATCAACACCATCAAGATTTTGAGCATTTGAATAACCATATCTGTCTTCAAAATTTTGATTATGATTAGGTGTATCGTCACTGGTGTACCAATCATAACGAAGACCAGCAGTAATAGTTACATCGTAATCAGATAATTCGAATTTGTCTTGGAAATACAAAGTATTCAACGCGTACTTAAATTCACCCGCAGCGTCATCTGGATTGTGGGAATTAGCATTACCATAATAAACATCATCAGCTAACCCTGATTCGAAATCGTCCATGTTATTAAAGCGTGTTTCTGTTTGACTATGCTGAACAAATAAATTAAATACATCTAACTCTTCTCGTTCATAGCCCAAATATAGCTCATGCTCATCAAGATAATAAGTACCCGCTATTTTAAACGATAAATTATCATACTTTAACTTGTTTGATTGACGAGAATCATCTGGCCCTAAATAAACACTAACATCGCTACCAACATTTTCAACTCTAAATTCGCCAAAGCCACTGGCTTGGTCAAGTGATATTTGTCTATTATCTAACTCAGAATAACCAATGCGAACCTCAGTTGAAAAATTATCTGTCCAATCTGAATATAATGATGATACATAGGAAGTAAATTCAGCACCACGTTCATAAAAATGGTTAGACAATGATAAACGATTTGAGCCTTCGTCTGATTGACCTATTTCAAATCCATCATTGTAGTTATAGACAAAGTTCAAACGATGACTATCGTTAATATTCCAATCAATTTTAACTAATATCTTTTCATCTTCTACAGGTATACTAGGTACTAATGAACCTGGGTCATAGTTATATTTATCTTTAGATATTTGAACTACTTTATCAATATCACTTTGTGTGATCGAACCGTTATCAAATGCAGAATACTGCATGATTTGCTCGCCATCTAATTTTTCATAAGCAGCGAATACAAATAATTTATCTTCAATTAACGGTAGACCGACATTAAAACCATAGCGCTTTTCGTCATAACTACCGGTATCAATTTTATCACCTTCTAAACTATCGCCTTTAAATGAATCACTAGTGTAATCGACAAAAACACTACCATGAACTTCATTGCTGCCAGACTTAGTTACGGCATTAATGTTACAAGAAGTAAAACCACCATATTGCACATCAAAGGGTGCAAGCTCTACAGCAACTTGATCAATAGCATCATAAGAAAATGGAATACGAACCGTTGGATAACCATTACTATTTAAACCAAAGTTATCATTCATGCGCGCGCCATCAACAGTTAAACTGTTGAAACGAGGGTTACCACCAGCACATTGAATTGCATCACCGCCAGAACCTGATTCACTGATATAAATTCGAGGATCTACGCGGATAACATCTTTGATATCTCGGTTAACTGTTGGTGTTAACTGAATGTCTTTCAAGTTAAAACTTGATGATGGGCTATTACTACCGTAATTTTTATTTACTACGCGACCAGTAACAACAATAGTTTCTATATCTTGCTGCTGTTCAAGGGCAACATTTACTGGGTAGGTTTCACCTAAAGTTAAAAACACATCCGTAAGTTCAGTATCTTCAAAATTGTCAGAATCAATTATGATTCTATAAGGACCACCGACACGAAGTCCTTTTGCACTAAATGAACCTGCAGCATTTACTGTTGCCGTTTTAGTCGTACCAGACGGTATGTGAACAATTGTAATTTGAGTTCCAACCGCTGCGTTACCACTCGGCCCAGCAACCTGCCCTTTTATTGCCGAGGTGGTCACGTTAGCCATAGCTGACGTTGATAGCCCAAGAGCAAGAACTAACGCACTACTTATATATGATAGACGATGAGTTTTCATCTGTTATTCCTTTGTTTGGTTATAAAATGGTATTTATTATTATTATATGTAAGCAATATAAAAGTTAACCAATTGCTCTGTTTTTCATTTCGAATGAAATTAAAGCAGACTTTTATTGCATTTTCATTACATCTTTTTACATCTATGTTAAATCATTAAAAACAAAAACATCAGACCAGTTTAAGTTTTTTTCAAATAAAAAATTATTAATGTTTATAATCAGTAACTTAATTAAAATATAAATAATTAAAGTTAAAAATAGTTTTCAAAAACATCTGTATATAAAATATTGTTATCAATAACTATGATTTTAATTACATTTTAATATAAGAAACAAACCAAATGGTCAACTAAATAATCCTCAGCTAGTATAAAGCTTGGTTATGATAGTCTTAAGACCTTGTTAGATCCTAACTCAAAGGATGGTTTTCATGTTTAATCGAAATAAATCAAAAGGTGTAAAAGTTAAAAGCAGGACTTTTAGCTTTTTCATATTAGAAATAGAATTAACCGACGATATGATGTACTTTTCCTTTTTAATAAATTACATTTATAGCGTACATAAATAGTAGGTAAGTAAGGCACAATCTTCAATTAACTGACTAAATGGTTAACAACAATTTCAAATAAATGTGTGACTTATGACGATGTGACTGGTAAAAGGTCTCATAAAAAATACTCATGAAAACAATCATGTAAACAACAACGAACACTGAGTACAAAACATGACCAGCGAAATTTCAGAAAAGAAGACAGGTAATATAAGAGCTAAGAGTCAAATCAAAATCCTGACTGCTGCCAGAACTGAGTTTGTTTTACAGGGATATAAGGGAGCTACAGTTCAATCTATAGCTGATCGTGCCGAACTACCTAAAGCCAATATTCTCTATTATTTTAAAAACAAAGAAAACATTTATCACGCTGTGCTTGAGCATACTCTAGAGATGTGGGATGAAGGTATTGGTGATATTGAAGCAGATCAGGGACCAAAAGTTGCCATAGAAAAGTTTATTGAAGCGAAAGTAAGGATGTCATTTAATCATCCTGAATCTTCAAAAATCTATGCCATGGAGATCATTCAAGGTGCACAGCATTTAAAAGATTACGCACGTACCTATCAACGTCAATGGGTTAGAGAAAAAGCTAAATTATTCCAACAATGGATAGATAATGGTGAAATGGCCGATGTTGATCCCGTACATCTTATTTTTCTTATTTGGTCAGCAACTCAGCATTACGCTGACTTTGAAACGCAAATTCTAACAATAATGAACCGAGCAGACTTCGAAGAAGAAGATGTAGAACAAGTCATCGCTTTTTTGTGTGACATCGTTTTACGTGGCTGCGGCTTAATTTAAATAATTTATTTAAGATCTTATGATGAAAAAACTCTTAACATTTGCCCTCTTATCCTGCGGACTTTTCGGTATGACATGTGTACAAGCAACGACATTAAAAATAGCCAGCTTCAATGTCAGCATGGAAGCCTTAAATTATAGTGAACATAAGCGTGGCGAGCCCGTCAGTGTTTCAACTAAAACACTTGCTGATGCGTTAGCTAGTGATCATCAGCAAATAAAGAATATTGCCGAAATAATACAAAGAGTTAATCCTGATATTATTCTGCTCAATGAATTTGACTACCTCAATGATAACAATCAAGCCTTAAAAAGTTTTATTAATAACTACCTGAATAAAAGCCAACATGGCCAGAAGACTATTGATTTCCCTTATTTTTATCAAGGTCCAGTAAACACTGGTGTAAATTCAGGTTTAGATTTAGATGGTAACGGTGAGAAAGGTAAGTTGCCTGGTGATGGTTATGGTTATGGTCATTTTCCTGGTCACTTTGGCATGGCTCTGTTATCAAAATACCCAATAGACGTTGATAATATTCGAAGCTTTCAACATTTTAAATGGCATGATATGCCTAATGCGCTCATGCCAATTGACCCCGCAACCAATACACCTTGGTATAGCCAAGCAACATGGCAAGCATTGAGATTATCATCAAAATCTCATTGGGATGTGCCTGTTATGGTGAATGGTAAAACAATTCACGTGCTTGCCAGCCACCCCACTCCCCCTGTATTCGACGGTCCCGAAGATAGAAATGGCAAACGAAATCATGATGAAATTCGATTTTGGCATGATTATATTACCCCTGAGTTAGCGGGTTATATTTATGATGATAAAGGACAAAGAGGCGGAATAAAAACCGAAGAAACTTTTGTAATGTTAGGTGATTTCAATGCAACGACTGTTGACGGTAATGCTATTAAAGCCGGCATTGCCTCATTACTAGGTAATGCTAAAATTCAAGATGCTATGCCGCACAGTCAAGCAGGAAAATTGCATAAACCTGATAATATTAATGCTAAGTACCATACATCCAATTGGGGTATGAGAGTCGATTATGTCTTGCCCTCCGTTAGCGGATTAAGTATTAACAATTCAGGTATATTTTGGCCGGTAAAAACCGACAAAAACTACCGATTAATAAAAGATAGAAAAGCTTCATCAGATCACCGTTTGGTATGGCTTGAGCTAACAACAAAGAATTGATCTTATAATATTTAACCATTAAGAATTAACTACAAAGAACCAATATAATGAAAAAACTACTTTCCGCCGCTTTTGTCACTCTCGCATTGGGTGCCTGTACAACAACTGAACAGCCTAGTGATATATCACCTGATAACTCAGTTGCCTCAAATTCACTTAGCAAACCTAAAAACATCATCATGATCGTTGGCGATGGTATGGGTCCAGCTTATACCACGGCTTATCGTTATTTTAATGATGACCCGACAACTGCTGGAATTGAACAAAGTATATTTGATAAACATTATGTTGGCTCAAGTAGTACCTACCCAGCAAAAGTATCTGGGTACATCACAGATTCAGCTGCCGCTGCTACCGCGCTAGCTACTGGTGTAAAAACTTATAATGATGCAATATCTGTTGATACCAATAAAAAGCCGCTTTTGACTGTTTTAGAATGGGCCAAACAGCAAGGTAAAAAAACAGGTGTCGTGGTTACTTCCCAAATCAATCATGCAACTCCTGCTTCGTACCTCTCTCATAATGAGAACAGAAATAACTATAATGCTATTGCAGACAGTTATATCGATAATGGCATAAAAGCCGATGTTTATTTCGGTGGCGGCTGGCAATACTTTATCCGAGAAGATCGAAATTTAGTCAACGAATTTAAAGCAGCCGGCTTTCAATACATAGATGATTATAAACAATTATCAACACTGGAATTAAATAAACCAGTACTTGGTCTTTTTGGCGATAGCGGTTTACCTTGGGCATTAGATGATAAAGAAAAGCATCGTTTATCGTTAATGACAAAGGCGGCCACAAAACAGCTTAACAATGACAACGGTTATTTCATGCTAATTGAAGCCAGTCAAATTGATTGGGCTGGACATGGACGAGATATTGGCGCGGCAATGGCTGAAATGGATGACCTAGCACAAACAATAGCTTTTCTAGAAAAGTATGTCGCTAAAAACCCAGATACCTTAGTTGTTCTTACAGCAGACCACAGTACTGGTGGCCTGAGTATTGGCAGAAAAACAGCTAAATCTAACAAAGACATACACAGTAAATATTTATGGCAGCCTGAGATACTCAGAACACTACCACTTTCCCCTCAAAAGTTTGCCAAAAGCTTTGCTGACAACAAGCTTACTCTGCAACAAGTCAATGAAACATTAAATTTTGAGATATCTGCTGATGATATGACTTTGTTATTGGAGTCAAAACAAGCAGGTATTACAAATATGGCAAAATACCAACAGTTATCAGAAGATCAAAAACAAGGCAAATGGCCACCTAGAGTTGAAGGCCCTATTTTGATAGCCCTAAAAAAAATGATAGACATAAAAACAAACACTGGCTGGGGTTCAATTAGTCATTCAGGCACGCATACCGCAGTAGATGTACCTGTATATGCCTTTGGTAAAGGTAGTGAGCAATTTAAGGGGCAAATAGATAACACTGATATTGCCAAAAAGATATTTACTTTACTAGGTAAAAAGTAGCAACAAAAAAGCCGACAAGTGGCCACACGAGTCGGCTGAGCTTACAAGGTTCTATCCAACATTGTAAGCAAAACAAAATAAGTGCTGAGGTATGAATAAACCACTTAATTTACATTTGCCACGAGTCCCGCTTTTTTATCTTCAATAAATCTCACTTTTTCACCGTTTTGTAAACGCTCTCCACCACGAACAACTACACTATCATCTACCGATAAAGCGCCCGTTACTGAAACCCAATTTTTAATTCCTTGACCGACAAGCACGGCAACCTTTCGTGCTTGTTGATCATCATCGATGGTCAACACATACGTTTCATTTTCTCGCAGCATTAAGGCGTCACGTGGTACTAAAATAGCTTCTTTCGGCAATTGCTTTGGTAAAGAAACAGTCACCGCTGTGCCTGCTAACATCGCTATGCCATCTGCTGCAAGCCTTACATCAAAAGTACGTGAAGCCTGGTCGCCCGCTTGACTCCAAGTGCGTACAGGTAACTCAAGTAAGGTTTGATTCCACTTGACTATCACTTTGCTGCCTCGTTGTAAAAAAGGGGCAATTGAAATTGGCGCAGCAATTTTAATATCGAGGTTCTTAGTATCAATCAATTGCACTAACGGACGACCAATTGAGATCAGTTCTCCAACATGAGCAAACCGTTGGCTAATATTCCCTGAAAATGGCGCTCTAATAACCGTTTTCTCTAAAGAAAGTAAGGTTTGTTCAACCGATATATTCAACGCAGCAACTTCGTTAATAGCAATAGTTAGGTCCTTATTAACCCGTTCAAACTCACTCAACGCTGAGTTATTTTTTTCACGCAGCTTTAAAAACCGTGCTTTATGACTGGTGAGATAATCTACATCAGCTTGATGTTGTTTCACTTGTGCCCGTTGACCTGCCAATTGCAACTTCAAATGACGGTCGTCAATTTGTGCTAACAACTGGCCTTTTTTCACTTGGCTACCAACATCTTCAATCCACAACAATTGCCCTGTTTGTTCTGCAGATATTGGCGCATTTTTTCGGCTAATCACATTGGCAGGTAACCAAATACTTGGATTTACCTGTTCTTTTTTGACCGATTCAACACTCACTAAGTGTGCTGGCTTTTCTGGCGTTGCTGCAGCATTGGCTTTTTGGCAAAAATTCAACAGACCAATAGCGAAGATGAAAGTAAAAGTTATTAGCGCAGAACTATACAAATTGTCTTTACTCGATTTGTTTTTTGTAAGTGCTAAGTTCGATGGTACAACATTTGTTAGCATTAAATTATTCATGATTTGTTCCTTAATCTCTTGAGTTGCCATTACGCTTTAACGCGATCGCTTGATAATTGTTGTACTACATTTTTTTCACTGTGATCTAGACCACTACCTAAGAAAAAATCGTGCTTAGATAGTCTTAATAAGCATGGCAGCAAGACTATGGTAAATAACGTGCTAAACGCTAATCCACCCACAATTACCGCTGCTAACCCCCGATATATAACACTACCCGCGCCAGGCATTAGTAGCAGCGGTAACATGCCAAAAAAGCTGGTTGCTGTACTCATAAAAATAGGCCGTAAGCGTAAGGTTAACGCTTGCTCAATAGCGTGTGTCCGTTCAAGACCATCTTGTTGCCCTAAACGCGTTTGATGTACTAATAAAATAGCATTATTAACGACTAAGCCCAGTAAAATGATAAAGCCAATCATGGTCAGTAAGTCAAGTGGTTGAAAGACAGTTAAGTTGAGTAATTGCAGCGCTAAAATACCACCTACAGTCGCTAAAGGAATGGTGATAACAACCAATAAACTATCCTTGATGGATTTGAATAAGGCAGCCATTAACAGAAATAGAATAACTAAAGCAAAAGCAAAGTTCTCCGCCATAACGCTAATTGCTTTATCTAGCTGATCAGCACTGCCTCCGTATTGAATATTGCCGTCATCTGGCATGATATTACGTAATTTAGGCTCTATTTGTGACTTTAATACCGATATAGTTTCTTCCAATGACCAACCTTTAGGTGGATTAACATTTAAACTAACAGTCCGTTGTCCATCAATACGCGTTAATCGACTTGGTCCTACTGTACGTTGGATATCAACTAAGTTTGATAACGGTGTAACGCTGCCATTTCCAGTCACTACAGGAACATCTCCTAAGTTATCGGGATCATCCCAGCCATCAGCACGTAAAATCATATTCAAACGTTTACTACCGTTAAAATACTCACCCACATAGAGCCCATCACCTAAGGTTCTTACCACGCGACCGACATCGCGACGATTCCAACCCTGCTCCAAGATATTTCGATCATTCGGGCTTAAGTTGATTTCTGGCTCTGACATCGAAAGACCCGGATTGGCGTTAACATTAGCCCCCTCAATTGCTTCTTTTATCCAATCAATCCCTTGACGAGCCATTTCTTGCAATGCTTTGGTATCTTTAGACTGCAAATGCACCTGAACTTGTCTACCACCACCAAAACCACCGAATAAATTCCCTTGCCTTGCAAATACTCGCGTATCGGGTAAATCTATCAGTATTTCGTTCTTAACAATTTCAAGTAGTTCATCAACACGGTCTTGATCTTTAACTCTCACGCCTAAACTGCCGCCAAATGAGCCACCAAAGATATAATAGTTCTTCAAAGCAGGCTCTTTAGTGCCGTCCATGTAAGGTTTTAATCGCTCCACCATAGGTTGAATGATTTCCTTTTCAATGGTTTTGACATTTGATCCTGGTGGAAATTGCAAATTAGCATCAATCGCGTCACGTTTCACTGGCGGTAAGTAATCAAGTTTTGGTATCGCAATAATAGAGATGACAACCGGCAAAACTAACAGAGTTGTAGCAAGCGACAGACGCTTAATTCGACCATTGGTGCTGTTCATTACAAAACGGGTAATTCTCTGCCACAACTTTTTATTTGGATCATTCACTTCCTGTTGTTTGAGAAAGTATTTTGCTAAAACAGGTAACAAAACTACCGCAACAATAAGTGATACAGAGACAGCAATAGCAATTGTTAACGCTAAATCACCAAAGAGTTGCCCTTCAATATCTTTTAAGAAAAACACCGGTAGAAATATCGCAACGGTCGTCGCAGTCGAAGCAAGTAAAGCGCCCCATACTTGCCCTGCACCTTGTTCAGCGCTGTCATGTTCGTCTAAACCTTTATCTCGCATCCGTAATATATTTTCTAACACTACAATGGCAGCATCAAGCACCATGCCTACGGCAAAAGCTAAACCCGCTAATGAGATAACATTGAGCGAACGACCAGTGATTTCCAAGACGATAAAAGTACTTAACAAACTGACAGGAATAGCGGTGGCAATAATTAACGTAGCGCGAGCTCTGCGAATAAAGAACCATAAAACTGATAACGATAAAACAATACCGACAAATAGATTACTGGTCACCAAATTAATAGCGCGATAAATAAAGACCGAAGCATCAAAAGATTGCACCATGACTAATTTTTTGTCTGCTAATAATTCAGTATTTAATAACGCGACTTCTGTTTTAACGCGATTTAATGTTTCTAATACATTGGCACCGTTCGCTCTGTTAATACGCATCGAAAAGGCAGGGTTACCATTTTGTACCGCTAACCCTTGCCTATCATTACGACGTATTTCTACCGTAGCAATATCGCTTAAACGAATATTTCGCCCACCACGAGATTCAAGCATTAACTGTGATAACTCATCAACACTGTATTTTCCACTATATCGCAAGGTATATTGACGTCTGCCAACATCAACAAAACCACCGGATATGTCATCACTTGCAGAGACTAATGCAATTAACTCCGGAATTTCAATACCATATTCAGCAGCTTTAATGGGGTCATAACGGATCTGTAACTCTTCTCTGTTTTGTTCAGAAAAAGTTTCGACACTAGCAACACCTTCAACCGACTCAAGGCGAGGTCTAATAACATCGTTAGTAAAGTCGATATATTGCCTTATATTTTGGGCACTGCCCGGCAGTGCCTGCAAAAAGAAGAACGTCAGTGCTGGAGTATTCCCTCTTCCACCACCAAGCATTACTCGAGGCGGTCTAGCATCACGTGGCAAGTTGGCCACACGTGTCATTCGACTGATCACTTCAATTAAGGTTTGCTCCATATTCGTGCCAACACCAAACGACAAATTGATGTAAGCACTACCTCTATTGGCAAAAGCATTCATTGATTCTAAACCAGGAATACCCCGTAATACCTGCTCTTGGGGTTCAATGATTTCAGATTCAATTTCTTTAGGTGACGCTGAACGCCAAAACGTTTGTACGGCAATTTGTGGACGTTCAATATCGGGAAAAAGCTGAACAGGAAGTTTAAATAAACTGAGCATACCGACCAGCAGAGTTAGGGCAACAACTACAGCAACGGCTGCTGGGCTAGTTAAGGCGCTCTTGGTGAGTTTCATCGCGATTCCAACGTTGGGTTACATTATTTAACAATCAAGATACAAGCCCTCACCAATAAAGAAAGGCCGCTTGCGGTTAATCGAGATAAAAACACGACCAATGACCAGAGCGAAATGCTTTGAAATTAACTGACATAATTAGACATACTTCAGGGTAGCGTTGAACTAAGTCAATAAAACGTTAACCGATTAGATGACTTGCATATCGATATGAGGAACTTAGAAAGTTGAAATACTGTTGATTAATAACACAATAAGTTATAATCGACACACATTTTAAATACGAACTATCGGCTATCATGAGATTAATATTTTCAATTGGGTTTTACTTACTTTTATGGTCAATTTCGCTGAATGTACAAGCTTTTTCACTTGAAAGTGATAACAGTGAAATTGCCGAAAAATCACCAGAAACAGCCTTTGAAACTTGTTTATTTAACGCCATTAAAACTGCCGATAAAGACGCGACTCTCGCAGAAGTAGAAACACAATGTGAACAAGAGATAGCTCGAAAAATTCTCAAAGATGGCAGTGATCAAGAAATTGAATTAGGTGCCCTGTCCCATAGAATAATTAAAGAAAAAAAAACCGCTGCGGATCCTTATGTGCTTACACCTCATAAAATGAATTACATCTTGCCT
>OJBB01000444.1_pt1 | contig 14346 bp, 9 predicted proteins | sample 1590401 | NCBI WGS metagenome assembly OJBB01 (sample SAMN05416789, study PRJEB24817) | seawater metagenome | isolation source: Sea water | place: Canada:Atlantic | collected 2013-07 | reverse complement strand
TGATACTTACTTCAAAAATTGAATCCTTTGTAATGCATTGTGGCGAAATGGGCAGTCGTTGGGGCTTTAATCGTACTGTCGGTCAAATGTATGGCTTGCTTATTATTCATCAAGAACCATTAACCGCTGTCGATATTTCTGAGGCACTTAATATATCTCGCGGTAATGTCAGCATGGGCATCAAAGAGCTGCAATCATGGCGTTTAGTGCAAGTTCAGCATAAACCTAAAGATAGAAAAGAATATTACTCTCCAGCAGGTACAATTTGGGAAATGGCGACGCGAGTTTTTGAAGAACGTCGTAAACGCGAAATTGACCCTACCCTTTCACTCTTACGTGATAATTTATTGGATGAGCCTGCCAATCAAAAAGAAGTTTATGCACAAGAAAAAATGCATGAAATTCATGACTTATTAGAGACGGTCACTCATTGGGCTGGCGAGTTACAAAGCATGAGTCCAGACAAGCTTAACACCCTAATGAAATTAGGTGCAGGGGTGACTAAAGTCATCAACCTTAAAGACAAATTAATTAATAAAAGTTAAGTGTCCGCTTAATTTTATTGACACCAATCACAAAGTATTCTCAATTTACAGTCTACCACTTACAAAAGTGTAAGTAGTGGGCTAACGGAGTCCATTATGTTTGAAACGCTAATGCTGTCACGCATTCAGTTTGCCGCCAATATAAGTTTTCATATTCTCTTTCCAACAATCACCATTGCATTGAGTTGGTTCTTATTTTTTTTCAAATTTCGTTTTGATCAAACTGGTGAGCCGGTTTGGATGCGCGCCTATCGATTTTGGGTAAAAATATTCGCAATCACCTTTGCCATTGGTGTTGTTACTGGTATTACCATGTCATTTCAGTTTGGTACTAACTGGCCTAAATTCATGGAAACGGTGGGTAATATTGCTGGTCCGTTATTAGGTTATGAAGTATTAACCGCTTTCTTCCTCGAAGCTGGCTTTCTCGGTATTATGTTATTCGGTATGAATAGGGTTTCAGCGAGAGTACACACCTTAGCGACCCTTATTGTTGCCATAGGGACAACCTTATCTGCCTTTTGGATTTTGGCACTTAATTCTTGGATGCAAACGCCACAAGGTCATGAAATGCGCGATGGTGTTGCCTTTCCTGTGGATTGGTTAGCAATTATTTTCAACCCCTCTTTTCCTTATCGACTATCGCATATGGTTGTTGCATCAGGCTTGACCGCTGCCTTTTTAGTTGCAGGTATCAGTGCCTATAGATTGCTTAAAGGTGACGACAAAAAAGCGCCAAAGCTGACACTAAAAATAGCATTAACTGTCGCAATGTTTTTAACACCACTGCAAATTTTTATTGGTGATATGCACGGGTTGAATACGCTTGAGCATCAGCCACAAAAAATTGCTGCGATGGAAGGTGTATGGCATACCGAAAAAGGGGCTCCGCTATTACTCTTTGCTATTCCAGATGAGAAAGAAAAAACTAATCACTTTGAGCTAGCAATACCTAACATGGCAAGTTTCATTTTAACCCATGATCTTCAAGGAGAGATTAAAGGCTTAAATGAATTTGAAGGTAATCACCCACCGGTAGCACCGTTATTTTATGCCTTTAGGGTCATGGTTGTCGTTGGCATGTTAATGCTAATAATTTCGTGGGCTGGTCGCATACAACTTTGGCGGAATAAACCTTTACCTCGATGGTTATTAAAAGTATTAGTCGCCATGAGCTTCTCAGGATGGTTAGCAACCTTAGCTGGCTGGTATGTCACTGAAATAGGAAGGCAACCTTGGTTAGTCACGGGTATTTTATCAGTTAAAGATGCCGCTACCGATATTGCACCAGGTAATGTTGCCTTATCACTATCCCTTTATCTCATTTTATATGTAGTGATAATGACTGCTTATTTACACACGCTATTTACCATGGCAAAGCGTGCGGTTGAAATTGAAGAAATAACAGATGATGAAAAAGTTAAACCTGTCATTAATTCAGTGGCCACAAAGGAGAGTAGTTATGTTTGAAGCTAATTCACTAGCGGTAATTTTTGTTGCACTGATGGGCTTTTCTATCTTGTTATATGCGATTTTAGATGGTTATGACCTGGGTGTTGGCATATTACTGCCACTAACACAAAAAGATGATAGCGATACTATGATTGCCTCTATAGGGCCTTTCTGGGATGCTAACGAAACCTGGTTAGTCTTAGCCATTGGTTTGTTATTAATTGCTTTTCCCGCAGCGCATAGTCATATTTTCAAAGAGCTCTACTTACCAACCGCGGTATTATTAATTAGTTTAGTACTGCGTGGCGTGGCATTTGATTTTAGAGCCAAGGCGGCATTTAGCCACAAGCCTACTTGGAACAAAGTCTTTAAAGCGGGTTCATTACTCGCTGCTATGAGTCAAGGTTACATGCTTGGCATGTATGTGATGGGCTTTGAGAACACTTTAGCTGCTTATGTTTTTAGTTTACTGAGTGCTTTCGGTGTCGCTGCGGCATACGCTTATATTGGTGCCTGTTGGTTGATCATGAAAACAGAAGGTGCGCTACAAGTTCAAGCGGTTAACTGGGCCAAAAAGACTGGCGTTTTATGCTTTATTGGCGTGGTAGCAGTATCTGCAGTAAACCCATTAATCAACCCAGATGTCTATGCAAAATGGTTTGCTTGGCCAACGACTTTATATATTTTACCTTTGCCAATACTGTGTTTTTCTTTATTTGTTTATAGCCAAATGCAACTCAAGCTATTACCTGCTCACAATGATAAAGGCTGTTGGCGACCATTTGTTGCCGCCGTTATTATTTTTGCTTTGTGCTTTTTTGGCTTAGCCTTTAGTTTCTTCCCTTACATTGTGCCGGGTAAGTTAACTATTTGGCAATCTGCAGCAGCGCCAGAATCATTAAGTTTTATTCTTTGGGGAGCAATCATAGTCGTCCCTGTGATAATCAGTTATACCATTTTTTCTTATCGTGTATTTTGGGGAAAGGTGCAAGAGCTGAGATATCATTAAGTCACGATTAAAAATGCCTTTGATTGCGCAACTGTTCTGACAGCGTATGCCGTATCAAAGAATGGCTAGCAAGAGAGGAGTAATATTACTTAAGCCACTGAGTAACTGAGTAACTGAAAGTAAACTACTGTTGAAAAGCGATGTACAACCAAGTAAGTAAACCTCTTGGTTGTACACTAAACAATTTTAATGCTTACTTAGGGTTAACTTAATTTAAACTGAGCAACTAAAGCTTTCAAATTAACATTCGCATTGGCTAGCTCTATCGTTTGGTCAAGACTGTTATTACCATTTACCACGAGTTCATTCGCCATATCACTGATTGCCGTCATATTACGGGCTATCTCATCAGAAACACAACTCTGTTCTTCTGCGGCAGTAGCAATCTGTAAGTTAAGATCGTTTATTTGGCTCACTGAATCATTAATAGATCCTAAATCACTAGCAACTATCTCAGTAGATTGAGCAACCTCTAAACAAGTAGACTTAGTTGAACCCATGGTAGAAATGGCAGAACTTGAGCCTTCGCGCAATTGTAAAAGGGTTTGCTCTATTTCTGTTGTGCTATCTTGAGTCTTAGCCGCAAGTGCTCTCACCTCATCGGCAACTACCGCAAATCCTCGACCGTATTCACCCGCACGGGCAGCTTCAATTGCGGCATTTAACGCAAGTAAGTTAGTTTGGTCAGCGATATCGCCGATTACTTTCAATACATTATTGATATCAGAAGTATTACGTTCAATCTCTGAAATGCTATTAGAAGTATTTTCAACTTCATTAACTAATCTTGCAACGATTGCTGTGGCCTCACCAACCGACTCTTTAGACTTAGAAGCTTGAGCATTCGTTGTTTGAGTAAAGGCTGCAGTATCATTACTATTTTGAGCCACATCTTTTGCTGTAACACTCATCTCTTCTATCGCTGAGACGATTTGGTCTGTTTCGATCATGTGTGCATTAAGGATGGTGCCGTTGGAATCAACTTCATTTCTAAGCTTTTGTATACTATCGTCAATTTCATTGCTCGACTGCGATACATCAAGCATTAAGCGTTGCAGTTTTTCAATAAATAAATTTATATTCTCAGAGATAAGACCTAGGTCATCATTGTTCTTAACAGGCAAGCGAGACGTTAAATCACCGTTACCTTTAGACAAGTCATGTACCATTTCTTTAAGTAATAAAATAGGTCGATACAGTGCTTGTAAAACGAGTAGCAGTACGGCAATACCAATAACAATCATAACAATAGAAGATAAGACTGCTTGATTAAGCGCTGTACCTAGAGAAGCATAGGCAACAGATTTATCAATGCCGACGAACAGATACCATTTTTTACCATTGACCAACTGAATCGATTTAGTAAAGGCAATTTTATCTACACCATTTAAAGTATAGTCTTGCATCATTTCATCTTGTGACAACATTTTTCTTTCAAGATCTGCCATACCAGCATTACGAAAAGGCGTACCCACCACGACAACTTTAGACGTTGAAGCTAATACATTGCCTTTTTCATCGGTTATAACAGATATCGCACCAGGCTGATCAATGCCCTTTACCGTATCACCTAAAATAGTCAATTCAATATCGGCTAAAGCGACACCATCATTCATCACTTTAATAATTGATACAACATCGTTTCCGGTTGTTGCATCAGGGTAAACTTCAGTAATATCTAATACATTGCTGGCTTTAGCTTGACTATACCAAGGGCGCTTTGTCGGATCATATAATTCAAGTTTCGCAACACCATCAACCCAAGCGTCACCAACCGAAGTAGAGTATGCTCGACCATCATCGAAGCCGATATATATAGCGCTGACATCCCCTGCAGTTTTAGCTAACTTTGCAATTCCAACAAAGTTATCTTGATACGAACCGTTCACATAATTATTAGACAATTCATCGATTAATTTAGCTTTAGACTGAAACCATGTTTCAACTTTATCGGCTTCATAACGAACCATGCTTTTGGATAATTCATTCACATCTTCGACTGTATTATCACGAATTTCATTATAAGACATCCAATTGGACACTAGTAAACAAAAGATGATTAAACCACTCATTGAGGTAATCAAAGCACTTCTAAATCCAAGCATTTTTTTCATATTATAACTCTCGATTAAGTTTTTTTTATTAACGACATTCGGGTTTAGGACATTAATACCAAACTGATAGCATCTCAAAATGAACGAAATATAGACTCACTATGTTCAACTAATTTTGCTTATTTTAATAAGCTAACTAATGCAGCTCTAGACTGAGCAATAAGTTCAGCCGTTTGGTATAAGACGACTATTTAGTCCTGAATGTACTTTTTCCATACGGGTAGTAATTTTCCGCTCTCATTCAGTACTTCTAGTTTTTTCGTAAACAAATCAATGACACAATTTGACGCATCTTTGTGAAAAACAAAATTAACATCTGAATCATCTTTGAGTAAATAAAGAGAACTAACAGTACTCGTTTCAACGCCTAATTTTTTTAGTTGGTAATAGGTAACATCTTCTGAATAGGCAATGGCATCTACGCGTTTACGTAATAACATTTCCAACATACTGATAGCAGAAGTTGTTTCAACCTGCTGTGCTGGGTTTTCTTGAATATTCAATAATTTTTGACCAATGTCACCTCTTACAACAGCAACAGTTAATTCATCAATGGCTTTATTTTGCAGGGTATCAATATTTGACGTTAACGCTAAAATAGATATTTTCGTGGTAATCGGTAGAGGAACAAGCTTAAATTTTTTTGCTCGCTCTAGAGTTGTTACCATCGAAAATGCCGCGTAATCAGGGTAACGCTCCATATACATTATCAACCTAGCCCATGGGAGGAGAATAATATTATTACCTCTTTTTTTTATGCTAAGTTCACCGTAGATCATAGCTAAAATTTCAGGTACTGCTCCCACTAAACGACCTGATTCATCAAGATAGTTATACGGCGGATAGTCTTCCGTTACCCAATGAATTTTAGATAAAAACAGCTTATTTTTACTTTCTACACATGCAAAGCTTGATGATGTAAATAACAACAGTATTAAACCAGTGAAAAATTTTAACATTGATAATTGCCTGAATGTAATCCCCGTCGGACTGATTTATTGATCCATTCGGTATAAGTTATTTGTAGGCTCAATAAGTGTCCTAGCTAAACAATCAATTGTTATCTTTATTTTCCTTTTTCATAAAAATGCATCCTAATGCTCGAAGTAAAACAATTGAATCTATATTTTCGAATAAAGTATAGTCAAAGATTACCTATAGTTAAGTATAATTTACTCTATATTATCTCACTGACTCTTAGTGCTGCGTATGTCGGCCTAATGAGGAGGAAAATAAAGATAATTACAGGTGCTTAAAACGTGATTGGTTTAACAGGGATGACAATAAAAATTAACAGAATTAAACAATGAGTATCGTTTAATTCTGTTAAAGGCTTAGATTAAGATAGGCTACTGTGGGCGCTATCTTGTATCACTAGTTTCAGCCTCTAAAATAGCGTTGCTCAACAAATGGCATTTTTTGAATAAGCATTGGTAGTTTTTTACCACGAACTTCGGCAAAAATTTCAGTATCAAGTACTGCATATTGAGTTTGAACATAACCCATAGCAATAGGAGAACCTTTTGTTGGGCCTGCTGTACCACTGGTTACCACACCAATTTCATCACCTTGTGCATTGAATAATTTAGTACCTTCTCGAACAGGAGCTTTACCTAAACCAACCATGCCAATGCGTTTACGGTTAACATCTTTAGTAGCAATTTGATCTAAGATAATATCAGCGCCAGGGAAGCCACCAGCACGTGCGCCATCAGTACGTCTTATCTTACTAATTGCCCACAATAAACTTGCTTCAACAGGTGTTGTTGTTTGGTCGATATCATGGCCATATAAACATAAACCTGACTCTAAACGAAGAGAATCACGTGCGCCTAAGCCAATCCACTCAATTTCTTCTTCAGCTAACATCAGGCGAGTAATACGCTCTGCATGTTCACCTGGAATTGAGATTTCAAAACCATCTTCACCTGTATAACCAGCACGACCAATAATACATTCTGCGCCTGCGAAATCGACAACACGAGAATCCATAAACACCATATCAGCAGACTCAGGTAATAAGCGTTTTAAAACTTCACCAGCTTTAGGTCCCTGTAGCGCTAATAAAGCACGGCCTTCAAGAATTTCTATCTCAACATCAGCTGGCAGATGTTTTTGCATGTGCGCGATATCTTGTGCTTTACATGCGGCATTAACAACAACAAATAAATGGTCACCAAAGTTACTTACCATCAAATCATCAAGCAAACCGCCTTGATCATTGGTAAATAATGCATAACGCTGCTTACCTTGCGGTAAATCGATAATATCCACAGGCACTAATGTTTCTAATGCGGCCGCAGCATTTTTTCCAACTAATTTTAATTGTCCCATATGAGAGACATCGAACAATCCTGCTTGAGCACGTGTATGTAAATGCTCTTTCTTAACGCCCATGTTGTACTGAACAGGCATATCATAGCCAGCAAATGGTACCATTTTGCCACCAGCTTCAATATGAAGGTCGTAACAGGGAGTTTTTAGCAATTCTTGATTTGATTCAGTCATAAGATCTCCGTAAACCGCCCATAAAGGGCGGCCCAAAGTATAGTTTGAAATAGCAGGTAATTAGTCTGCTTGTTTTGTCATTTCAGCAGGGGCTTCGCCGCCGCTAACAAAATATTCGCGGGTTAATTTAATCACTATCGGACTTAGTAATACTAGTGCGATTAAGTTAGGAATTGCCATTAACGCGTTCATTGTATCAGCAAGTAACCAGATGAATTCTAATGAACCAATAGCGCCAACAGGTACTACTATAATCCAAAGAATACGGAAAGGCATAATCGCTTTAACACCAAAGAAGTACTGTACACATTTCTCACCGTATACACTCCAACCTAGGATAGTTGTAAATGCAAAAACTGTAAGAGCAATAGCTACAATGTAGTTACCATATGGAATCGCTGTGGCAAAAGCATTGGATGTTAATTCAGCACCCGTTGAACCAGATGTCCACTCACCAGAAACTACAATAGCTAAACCAGTAATTGAACAAACAACTAATGTATCAATGAACGTACCTAACATGCCAACAAGGCCTTGAGCTACAGGGTTATTAGTTTTAGCCGCTGCATGAGCGATAGGAGCACTACCTAAACCAGCTTCATTTGAGAATACACCACGAGCCACACCGAAACGAATAGCAGCCCAAACAGCAGCACCGGCGAATCCACCTTCAGCAGCAGTTTCTGTAAATGCACTTTCAAAAATTAGAGCAATAGCAGCAGGAAGTTCAGCAGCATGTACCATCAACACAACAATACCACAACTGATGTAGAAGATTGCCATTAGAGGAACAAGTTTACCAGCAACATCACCAATACGTTTAATACCACCCATAAGCACTAAACCTACAAGTACCATTAAGATAATACCCGTAGCAACAGGTGGAACACCAAAGCTACTTTCCAGTGCATTGGCAACTGAGTTTGATTGTACTGTGTTACCAATACCAAAAGCGGCGATAGAACCGAAGAGTGCGAATGCACCACCTAACCAACCCCATCTGCTTGATAAACCATTTTTGATATAGTACATCGGACCACCAATGTGGTTTCCGTTAGCATCTACTTCACGATAGCGTACAGCAAGTACCGCTTCAGCGAATTTAGTTGCCATACCTACTAAGGCAGTACACCACATCCAAAATAGAGCACCTGGGCCACCTAGGAATATAGCAGTTGCAACACCTGCGATATTACCAGTACCGATAGTTGCAGATAGTGAGGTCATTAATGCATTAAAAGGGCTTATTTCACCTTTTGCACTTTTATCTTCATCTGGGATACGGCCAGTCCAAAGTAATCTAAAGCCTGTACCTAACTTAATGATTGGCATAAATCGTAAACCGACCATTAAGAATAAACCAACACCAAGTATCATAACTAGCATTGGGACGCCCCAAACCAAGCTATTGAGACTGGAAATTAAACCCGTTAAAAATTCCATAATAATTTCTCTCTGTTGTAATAATTTGTTTATATTTATGTATCAACCTAGCGTTGATTTTATTATTTAGTAAATAATCGAAGACTTTCAAAATAAGATGAACAAAAGTTTCCAATAGGAAACAAGCTAGCTAAAAATATGAGGAATTGCAAGTTTTAAATTGGAATTTATGAGCTTTATTTTTTGCAATTATAATGATTATAAAATAAAACACTTGTTCTAAAAAAAGCATTAACAGGAGTTAATACATAGAGTTACAAAATTTGCTTTGTTATATTTAATTGCCTTTACTAGGTGATAAAGGCAATTAAGTTTATCTGGCGCTAAAAGGTTATTCTGCAGTTATCCACAAGATCAACGCGTCCTCTTTACTCGTTGAGATGACAAGATGCCCCATAGTCGCATCATAATATGCGCTATCACCCACAACTAGGGTCGCAGGCTCATAAAACTCGGTCAATAGCTGAACTTCACCTTCTAAAACCAGCAGAAACTCTTCACCTTCATGACGAACCCACTCACCGAAGTGTTCAAAGTTTCTCGCATGAACCCTACTTTTGTAGGGCATCATCTTCTTATTGCGCAGCTGAGTAGCTAACAGCTCATGCTCGTAGGTTAGGGTAGCGTGAGGCTTGCCTTGTCCACCTAACGTTACGTCACGCCTTCCTGTGACTTTCGTTTCTTTGGGCTTAGTAAATAATTGAGGTAGTTCAATATTAAGTCCCGAAGCCAACTTTTGCATGACACTAAAGGTTGGCGAAATCTGCTCATTTTCAATCTTAGATAAGGTAGAGCGCGCCAACCCCGTACGCTTACTTGCTTCTTCAAGCGTTAATTTGTTTTCAGTACGAATCGCTTTAAGCTGCACGCCTATAGTCGCTTTCTCTACCACTCGCTTATTGTTTTCTTTGTTTCCAATAGTCATCGAAGGATACTTATCAACCTGATCTTGTTCACTCATCGTACCACCTAGTTAAAATGTTTAGTTTACCCAATAGTGGCACATTAACAGGCTATACAGAACTCTTTTAGGCAATAATCAAGGAGATAGCTGTTCATTGACTGAACAAAGTTGAAAAAAAGTTTCCTATAGGAAACTTTTATTTGCTTTTATAAATATTGCCTGTTATGTTTTATACGTGTTCGAAATTCAAGCAATAGAAAAATAAGTACAGGAAAGATGATAGTAAATATAATTATTAATTTATTTACAGTAAGGCTTGGTTAGTTAAGTACTCATGTTATTAACCGTATTCATACGGATAAGATATCTATTCAACATGAGCTTTATTGAATATCCCAGCAAACATAAATCACATTCAGTACCGTTGCATGATTTAACAACACTATTAGATTACAGGTATAGAACCGACAATATCTCTCTTTAATGACGCAATATTATGTTGCATCGAGCAGTCAGAGATATGACAAATAAATATAAAGAAATGTCTCAAGGTGGTTTAGCAATAAACGCAGTAGCCTATAAATGAAGACTATCAAACACAATCATTAGGTTACTGAATACATATTCATAACGCTTAACTATTGAGGAATACAACAATGAAAAACACTTACACATCCGGTGAACTAGAGCAATTTTTTTCAAGTGAACTTTCTTCTACTGATGGCGCAGTTCAAGTGGCTATCGAGCTTGAAGAAGCACGTCAAAACCAACAAATTGAACTTATCGCTTCAGAAAACATTGTCTCAAAAGCAGTTATGGAAGCCCAAGGCACGGTCTTAACAAATAAATACGCTGAAGGTTACCCCGGTCGTCGTTATTACGGTGGTTGTGAGCATGTAGATCTAGTTGAAACATTAGCGATTGACCGAGCTAAACTTATTTTCAAAGCTGAATACGTTAATGTACAGCCTCATTCAGGCGCACAAGCTAATGGCGCAGTAATGCTTGCCTTAGTAAAACCCGGCGATACTATTTTAGGTATGTCACTCGATGCTGGCGGCCACTTAACCCACGGTGCAAGACCTGCTCAGTCAGGTAAATGGTTTAATGCCATTCATTATGGTGTTCGCAAAGATGATATGCGTATCGACTATGACCAAGTATTAGAACTAGCCAAAGAACATAAGCCAAAACTGATCATTGCCGGTGGTTCAGCAATTCCTCGTCAAATCGATTTTGCTAAGTTCCGTGAAATTGCCGACGAAGTTGGCGCACTATTAATGGTTGATATGGCCCACATTGCTGGCTTAGTTGCTGCTGGAGCGCATCAAAATCCATTACCATTCGCCGATGTTGTAACTACTACAACACATAAAACATTACGAGGTCCTCGTGGTGGATTAATTTTGACCAACAATGCTGATGTCGCGAAGAAAATTAACTCGGCAGTATTCCCTGGTTTACAGGGTGGCCCATTAATGCATGTTATTGCGGCAAAAGCCGTTGCATTAGGTGAAGTATTAGAGCCTTCTTTTGGTGCTTATATAAAGCAAGTGTTAAGTAATGCTAGAGTTTTAGCGAGCACACTGCAGCAACGTGGTTGTGACATTGTTACTGATGGAACCGACACGCATTTAATGCTGGTTGATTTACGTCCTAAAGGACTAAAAGGAAATACAACAGAAGAAAGTTTAGAACGAGCAGGCATTACCTGTAATAAAAATGGTATTCCGTTCGATTCAGAAAAACCTATGATTACTTCCGGTATTCGATTAGGTACGCCAGCTGGCACTAGCCGTGGTTTTGGTAATGAAGAGTTTGAGTTAATTGGACAATGGATTGGTGATGTTCTTGATGGTTTAGTTGCAAACCCTGAAGATAATAGCGCAGTAGAAAGTAAAGTATTAGAGCAAGTTCAAGCACTTTGCCTGAAATTCCCACTTTATAGCTAAGTCACCAACAAACGTTACCATTAAAAAGGACCATTATCATGAGCACAGTAGAAAATGATTATCAGTTTGCCCCAAGTCACGAGTGGGTTAAAAATAACAACGACGGTACTGTTACCATAGGTATTTCAAATCACGCGCAAGAGTTATTAGGTGATGTTGTTTTTATTGAACTTCCTGAACAAGGCGATGAAATAACTGCAGGTGAACAATTTACCCTAGTTGAATCTGTTAAAGCTGCTTCAGACGTCTACGCACCAGTTTCAGGTGTGATTATTGAAGTTAATGAAGCGCTAGAAGATGCACCAGAGTCAATTAACCAATCAGCATTTGTTGAAGGTTGGATAGCAAAAGTTAAGCTTTCAGAGCCAGAGCAATTAGAAAGCTTACTCAGTTATGAGGCATATAATGCCGGTATCGAAGATTAACTTCATACCAGAATATGCTTAACAATTACTAGACGTTATACTGGAGTTTTCATGACTAACAACAATTTATTAGCACAACTGAACGATAATTTAGATTTTATCAGTCGACATAATGGTCCTGACCGAGCACAACAACAGCATATGTTAAAAGCGCTAGCGTTGGATTCAGTCGAGCAAATGATTGATAAAACAGTGCCAGATAATATTCGCCTTTTGCAGCCAATGGCATTAGCAAAACCGCAAAGTGAAGTTGAAATGTTGGCAACACTCAAAGCTATGGCGTCGAAAAACAAAGTAAACCGAACTTATATAGGACAAGGGTATTACGATACCCATGTTCCTAATGTTATTTTACGCAATGTTTTTGAAAACCCTGGTTGGTATACCGCTTATACGCCTTATCAACCAGAAATATCTCAAGGTCGTTTAGAAGCTTTGCTTAATTACCAGCAAATGATTACTGACCTTACCGCAATGGAATTATCCAATGCGTCCTTACTTGATGAAGCCACTGCTGCTGCAGAAGCCATGAGCTTATGTAAGCGTGCCGGTAAAAACAAAAGTAATCTCTTTTTTGTTAGTGACGATGTTCACCCACAAACATTAGATGTGCTCAATACTCGAGCAAAGTACTTTGCTTTTGATATTGTCGTCGCACCAAGTTCAGAATTAGCAAGTCATGATGTGTTTGGTGCATTATTACAATATCCAGGCACAACAGGACAAGTACAAAATTTAGAAGACATCATAGAACAAGCACATAGCAAAAAAACCTTGGTGGCTGTTGCCGCTGACTTATTGGCCTTAACTGTACTTAAAGCGCCTGGTGAAATGGGCGCAGATGTAGTGATAGGTAGTGCTCAACGCTTTGGCGTTCCAATGGGTTATGGTGGTCCACATGCTGCTTTCATGGCGACTAAAGAAAAGTATAAACGTACAATCCCTGGTCGAGTTATCGGTGTTTCAATTGACTCAAAAGGTAAGCCAGCTTTACGTATGGCTATGCAAACACGAGAGCAACATATTAGGCGTGAAAAAGCCAACTCGAATATTTGTACTGCGCAAGCATTGCTTGCCAATATGGCATCGTTTTATGCGGTATATCATGGCCCACAAGGCTTGAAAAAAATGGGTCGACGTGTGAACCGTTTAACATCAGTGCTCGCTGCAGGTTTGCAAAAAGCAGGGTTTAAACTAGTACATGATAATTTCTTCGACACGATTACCTTACAAACAAATGAACAGACTGATGCTATTTATCAGCGTGCCTTAGCTGCGGATCTTAATTTGCGCTTATTACCTGATCAACTTGGCATCAGTTTAGATGAAACAACAACGTCTGCTGACGTTGAAGCATTATGGTTAGCTATTACTGAGCAATCTTTTAATGTCGATGATATTGAACAAACGCTAAGTGCAGAGTTTTGTAACATACCTGCCGATTGCCAGCGAACCAGTGACTATTTAACCCATCCAGTATTTAATAGTTATCACAGTGAAACGCGCATGTTGCGTTATTTGAAAAGTCTTGAAAATAAAGATTTTTCATTAACTCACGGCATGATACCGCTAGGTTCATGCACAATGAAGCTTAATGCTACCGCACAAATGATTCCCGTGACCTGGCCTGAATTTTCACGCATGCACCCTTTTGCACCAAGTGATCAATGTACCGGGTATGAAGCTTTAGCTGAAAGCTTTAGCGACATGCTAATTGAAGTCACTGGATATGACGCTTTTTCATTACAGCCAAATTCTGGTGCACAAGGTGAATATGCGGGACTTATCGCGATTCAACGTTACCATGCCTCTCGCGGCGAAGATTTTCGAAATATCTGCTTAATCCCTAGCTCTGCACACGGCACGAACCCTGCTAGTGCATCAATGGTATCAATGCGTATTGTGCTTGTTAATTGTGATAAAGAAGGCAATGTTGATGTAGATGATTTGAAGGAAAAAATAAACCTTCATCGTGATCAACTCTCTGCAATGAT
>OJBB01000441.1_pt1 | contig 14378 bp, 9 predicted proteins | sample 1590401 | NCBI WGS metagenome assembly OJBB01 (sample SAMN05416789, study PRJEB24817) | seawater metagenome | isolation source: Sea water | place: Canada:Atlantic | collected 2013-07 | reverse complement strand
GCATATTCTCCTGAATAACCATTATTTCATCACAGCGCCTTGAATTGAAATTGCTTAAGCACTCTGAAACATGCATCTTGAATGGTAATGGGTATATAGCTACTATTTATAAGGTTTAAACTTGCAGACGTATCAATAGCTATATTTTCATGAGTGTTAGTAATCAAGTTAATTATACCGAGGAAATGGCTACAAACTGGGTGTTATAAAATGTTAGCAAGAGTGGCTGGAAGATATTGACTATATACTTAAGCCTCAATTAATTAATTGAGGCTTGGTCTCGACCCGTTAATTGAATTCATTATGTTGATTGGTTTTTGTATCGATAATGACTTTTGTCGCACTTAAAACTTGATATTAAGGGGGGGGGAAATTTCGCGAGTCTGCATACATTCATGGAATAATTATTCCATGTTACCTACATATTTCATCAAATTTATATATGAATCTACATAATAGGCATCCCGATTATTCGCTAAGAAAGTTAATAACGCGGCATGAGCCTCGGATGAAACAGATAAATAATCTCCCCCCACACCATGAAAAATAATATTAACTAATAATATTTCAGCAGGGATATTTTTAATATAATCAATTAGTTCCTTTCCGGTTGAATTTGTTGGATCCCATATAAGAGAAAACCTTTTGTCAGCCCCGTGACCTTTAATCGCAGTAAAAAGATGATTTACTTTACTGAGGTACTCTTCACCACCGACGAGTAAATCACCACAGGGAACGGTATAAGTACGTTCGGTTTTACCATCAATAGCTTTAAGAAAGGTATTAGCAATTGTCAGTTCCTCAACCATTTGTGAGGCGCTGTAATTATCAAGGTCATGATGTTCTTGAACCCACTCCCTATTTGGTAGTGAGGCACTGCATGGATGATAGATACTATGATTTCCTAGTTCATGGCCATTTTTTGCTGCTGCTCTCCATTCCCCCATTCGTGCATTCATCACAGGGGAGTTTGGAATGACATAAAAGGATGCTTTTAGATTATATTTATCCAGCTCAGGAATCACATTGTCCAATTGGCTGTTTAGGGCATCATCATAGGAAAGACTTACAGCTAATTTATTCCCTTTAGGCCAAGTGAAATCATTATTTTTAGCATGAGAGTTACTAGATACTGAAAATAGTAATGCTAAAAGTAGAAAGGTAGTTTTTATCTTAAAAATCATTTGAATTTCGCTCCAAAACGTAAATATTATAGTGCAGGTTTTTTAGTCGTTGTAGTCTCTACTTAGTGCTATAAAGTTGATTAGTTTTTGTATTGATGACGTCCAGTTTTTAGATCATTATTTTATGATTAGACTTCCATCTTCATTGAACTCCCAACAATCACCAAATGCTATCTCCCATAAATATCCATCTGGATCTGAAAAGTAACCACTATAGCCACCCCAAAAAACATTTTGAGCTGGTTTTTCGATATTGCCACCAGCAGTCTTGGCTAATTCCAATATAGAATCGACCTCTACTTTAGATCGAGTATTGTGAGCAAATGTAACACCTGAAAATCCTGAAGGATTTGAATTAAGACTAGGAAATACATCTTCTGCTAGTTTATCTAAAGGGTATAGAGCTAAACATACACCACTAGTTTTAAAAAAAATAATACCATCTTCAGGCTTTCTCGATGATGGAAACCCAAGAGTTGTATAAAAATCAAAAGACTTTTTTAGGTTTTTTACACCTAACGTGATGATGCTGATACGTGGTTCCATGACTCAATTCTCTTTTAATAACTTAAACTATATAAGCTTTAATATTTCATTAAAGTACGCATTTACCATTCGTTTTAAGTGACTTACTAATCCGGTTAAGTCCAAATATAAACACTAAACATCTTGTGCCGTTAAAGGGAGTGGTTGCTCTCCATTGATGTCAGTGAAACCATATTCTTGGGCAAGCTTTGCGGCAACCAATACCCGTCCCGATTTTTTCATGATATCAGTATCGCTAGCAAGTGCTACAACTGCCCGTCCAATAAATTGTGGTGATTCAGAATTGGATAAATCTAAATGCTTTGCAGCTTTCATTACCGACTCAGTACGTACAAGGCCAGGATACAGAGAAACAGCAGCAATATTATGTTCTCGTAACTCTTCTGCCATACACGCTACCATATGATCGGAGGCGGCTTTAGCAGTACCGTATGCTACTCCTTTGTCATTACGTTGAGCGGCGAAAAATGAAAGAGTAATTATAAGGGAATCTTCTTGCTGCATTAATAGCGGTACAGCAAGTACGCTGGATATATAATTGGCTCGAACTCCAGATTGAAACATAGCGTCCCAACGTGAAATTGGTACAGTCCAAAATTCTTTTTCATGCCAGAATTCGGTACCATCAGTATAATGTTCGTAACCACCCCAAACATTATTAACCAGAATATTCAGTCGCTTATTCTCTGCATTAATACGATTAAACGCGGCTTCCACTTCAGAATCAATGCTATGGTCACATTGAATAGCCACACATTCTCCCCCTAATTTAATGACCTCTTCAACTGTCTGGTGGATTGTTCCGGACAGGCATGAAGCAGATTTCCCTTCCTCGACAGTTCTTCCCGTAATATAGACTTTCGCGCCTGCTTCGCCCAAGCTAAGCGCAATACCTTTTCCAATACCACGGCTTGCTCCAGTAACAAGTGCAACCTTACCGAATAGAGGTTTCATTCAAATTCCTGAAAATTAATCCTTTTGAATAGTCGGATATTACTAAAACAGAGGTCTCAAAAAGACAGTGCCAATAGCCGAGCTAAAAGGAGGGGTGATATGGATACAAGCAGACATCAACACATGTTCAGTGCCATTGGAATATAGGTAATAGCAACCGGCCATAAACAAGGCGATTCACCTGTAAATGATCAAGGGATGCGATAAAGGTATCCCTGTACATGGTTAATGAAAAGCTACTATTAATACCAGGCTTCGTGCTTCACCCAATCGACTTCCATAACCCAGTTAGCGGTCATGGCTGAATCATTGATCTTGGCAAAATTCAAGATGGCGAAGAAGGGCTCAGCAAGTTTATCTGCTTCACCAGGGAGTCGATATACTTCAACTTCATCTAGGCGGAAAATAACATCATCGCCAACCCATTCCACTGAATAATCATGGTATTCGTCTAGCTTGGCTTCTTGTACCAACATCAGGGCTTGCCAATCACCGTCTCCACACTTGCCATTACTTTTAATGGCTCGTGCTGCATAATGATCTGGGCCGCCATCACTGTGATGCTCAAAAATATCAATTTCACCCGAGCCGACCATAGGCCAACACACGTTTTCATCAGGCTGTTGTACGGGGGGCTCATTATTTTGAGCACCGAGGAGCCACCAAGCAGGGAACATGCCGGATTGACCACTGTTTTCGACTTTTAAGCGAGCGGTCCATTTGCCTTTAACAAATTCCTTAAGATTTTTAGAAGCTATACGACCTGCAACATATTGGGTATCCGGATGTTGCTTGCCATGTTTGTCAAAATTATCACAACTGCGTTTCTCGCCAGTATCGATAACTTTCAGCTTGATGCTGCCATTGCTCACTTCACGCGAGCCAAACTGGTTGTCTGGAACATAACATTGGGTCTCATTATTAACCCATATGCGCTGATCTTGCCAGTTGTCGGGGTTGAACGTATCGAAACCATCGAAAAAATCAACGTGCCAATTGCTCACTGTGCTTTGTTGTTTTGTTGACTCGTTAGTTGTTACTTCGCCAGAGCATGCAATCAATAGTAATGCTGATGCAAGTGGGATCAGGGGTAAAGTAGACTTCATATATTCTCCAAGAGTTTAAATTGTTATATTCTGTTAAATTGGTTATTTCTGGTTAAGTAAGGCGTTTTACCGAGGTTAATAATCTTGTAAACCATAGCCAAATTTAAATAAAGCATGTTCTGCGTTCGGTGCCAGTGGTATATCGGTCACGGCAACCGGCCATGAATAAGGTGACTTACCTGTTGGTTTGAAGCCATTGGTGGCAAACAAGAAATCGGCAACACCAGCACCTTCAGAGCCGGGTAACCAAGCTGCTATAAACGCATCACTCTTGTCTAAATCTTCGCTAATAGCCAAGACCCGACCTGAAATAAGTATCACAATGACTTTTTTACCGAGATTTTTGCAGCCAGTAATGAGTTTTTTGTGGGCATCACTTAGCCATAACTCATCACTATCGCCAAGAGCCTCGGCATAAGGGGCTTCTCCGACAACCACAATGGCTTTGCTTGCAGGCATATCCGGATAGCAGCCATGTTCAGCATATTCAACCTGTGTTCCTTGCGCTTTGATACCGTCAAAAATGGTCGTTGCCCCGCGATAACTTTCTGCTTGTCCCTGCCAGTGAATAGACCAACCACCACTTTGCAGACCACTGTTGTTACCATGCTTACCAATCACGGCAATCGAATCAGATGAGCTTAGTGGCAATGCATCATTGTCGCTTTTCAACAGCACCAATGATTCTCGCACCGCTTGTCGGGCAACCGCTCGATGGGCAGGGGAACCAACACTTTCGGCGAATTCCTTTTTGGCAAAGGGATCTGAAAACAGGCCAAGGTTAAATTTCATGGTTAAAATTCTGCGCACGGCATCATCAATGCGGCTCATTGGGACAGTTTGATCAAGCACCGATGCTTTAAGTTTTGCCATGAACTCATTGTGATTGCCCGGTTGCATGGCTATATCAATACCAGCGTTGATAACGGTATGGGGATCTCCAAAGCGCAATCCGCCATTCCAGTCGCTAACAACAACGCCTTCAAAGCCCAGTTCACCTTTTAATACATCGGTGACTAAGTGAGTATGTTGATGCATATTATGGCCATTATAAGAGTTAAACCCAACCATGATAGACGCAACGCCCTCGTTAACGGCCGCGGTGTATGGGGGTAAATAGTGTTCGCGCATGACTTGGTCAGTCATTATCGCATTTCCGCCTTCAACCCCGCCGTCAGTGGCGCCGTCACCGATAAAATGTTTTGCGGTGGCTGCTACCGTATCACGGTGGGCAAGGCTCGTTCCTTGATGTCCCTGAACAGACGCGATAACGGCCGCTGTGGTTAAATCTCTGTCTTCAGTATATCCCTCATAGACCCGGCCCCAATGCTCATGTTGCGGCATGGCAATGCAGGGAGAGAACGTCCAGTTAAATCCCGTTCCGGCTACTTCTAGTGCTGTGATTTGAGCGGCCTGCTTAATCAGGTTCAGGTTTCTGGTGGCAGCCATACCAATGTTATGAGGAAAAATTACCGCACCCTCAAAGGTATTTTGACCATGAACGGCATCGACTGCAATCAGTAGCGGAATACCCAGACGGGTTTGCAATGCACTCGCTTGAAATTCATTAAACTTATTGACCCAGTCCATGGCATTGGGCCCTGGTGTGGGACCTTCAGTATGAATGATAGAGCCGATAGCTTTATCACGGATGGTTTCAGGAGACACATTATTGTGCCAAACCGACTGAGTCATTTGGCCAATTTTTTCGTCCAGAACCATCGCCAGTAACAGCGCATCAATCATCTGTTCCTGATTTTTGTATTGGCACAAATCAAACTGCTGTGTTCCCCATTTACAGATCACATTTACGTCGACTTTAGTATTGTTTGTCCCAAAGGTTGTGCATCCAAAGATCACTAAGGATAAAACTAATAACCACAATGTTTTCATCTCTGTCCTTTTTTATACTCTTCTTTACAGAACTTTGTTCTGGTTTCATTTTGTAAGATCAATGTAGACTAATCCAACTTACTTAATACTTTTTGTGGTGTTCTATCTACATTAAATAATCCCCAATGCTTTTCTACACCCTTTAAATTATCCGGCTTTCCCTTCCATGGTTCATCAAATGCCTCGAAAAAGAAGAAAGTGGTGTTGCTTGATTTAGCTCATTGTTTAATTTCATCAAAGTACTGTTTTTAATTTGCTTCGCTGGCGTGTTCACCAAATTCATTTGCACTAAGTGCCCAACCTCTTTCAGTAATGCTAAGCAGCTTGGCTAAAGCGTTTTACGGCGAGAGCTGTAGAATTATCATCAACCCTATAATTAATAGCGATATTAAATTTTTTATTTAGTAAAAATGTTAGCTGTTTTTTTGTTAGAAACGGATTAAGTTTCATCAGTTTTTTTCATATAAATTAAATGTTAGACCTAGGCTAAGGGAATATCGACAATAGGTAACATATTGTTTAAATATTGAGCGCTGTTGGCCCTGCTATATATCAGCATTAATAAATAACACTAATAATTATAATTTCAGGGTTGGTGAAATAATAATAGTTAAAAGCGGTCAAGCGGACTATCTGGAGGATGAAACGAACTACTGGCCCTGTTCTTATCTTATATTTCAATTGTATGGGTCAAAGGACTATTTTACTGGCTTCATAGGAGTAATTTCTTAGATATATATTCTCGCTGAAAATAACTATTTGTCGTATTTACCGCACCCTCAGTCCGTTTTAACTCGTTTTGATTGTCATTATTTCAGGCTACTTTATTGTTGAATGTAATTATTTAATACCAAATAACAAATGTATTGTTTATTTACACTTGTTTAAGGTTTGAGAACAAATGAAAAAAAATTTAAACATTAATCGCTTGAAAAGCACTTTGCTTTCAATGTCAGCCATCCTAGTTTTATGTGCATGCACTTCGGAGGAAAGTATAAAAACCATCCCAGCAACTAAACAGTCTTCTCAGCTATCCACTGAAAATGCAGTTAAAGAAAAATCGAACTCTCATGCTTTTAATCGCAATATTGTCTGGGCCGTTAATATCGGTGGAGAGCAGTATCAAGGTTCTGATGGGATCACATATCAAACTGACAGCTTAGTGTTAGGAGACAATAAAGGCACTATATTTGAGGCAATTAAAGGATCGCAAGATAGTGCTCTGTTTCAAAGCTATCGCTTTGGCGATTTAACCATACAACAGCCAGTAGAAAATGGCAGCTACGAAGTTACTTTTAAATTTGCAGAGCCAGAAAACCCTGCTATTGGAGAGCGCGTTTTTGATGTGTACGCTCAGGGGCAGTTAGTTATTGATGAGCTTGATATAAAACTGGCACGCGATGGTAAAAATAACTCTGAGCTGGTACGTGCTGTTCATGATGTCACCGTCACTGATGGATTGCTTAATATTGAACTAAAGGCATCTAAAGGGCAGGCTATTCTAAATGCGCTCGTAGTACGTAAAACCACCACCACATCAGTTGACATACAAACCTCAAATGATTGGGAGTTAGTTTGGAACGATGAGTTCGACTATGAAGGTAAACCGGATCCAAACAAATGGAGCTATGACATCTGGCCTGCTGGTAAGGTAAATGATGAAGACCAAACGTACACTGACCTTCTTGAAAACGTTCAGGTTAAAGGTGGAAACCTTATTATTACCGCTCACAAAGAAGACTATGGTAATGCTAAATACACGTCGGGCAGAATTCATTCCCAAGGAAAAGGTGATTTATTATATGGGCGTGTTGAAGTAAGAGCCAAACTGCCTAAAGGGCAAGGCACATGGTCTGCTATTTGGATGTTACCTAGTGATCCCTTTAAGTACGAAACAACTTGCTCACAAGATGAAGACTGGCAAGGAAATTCAACTTGTGATGCTTGGCCTAATTCTGGTGAAATTGACATCATGGAACATGTTGGTTACGACATGCAAACAATTCATGGCACTGTACATAATAAGGCATATTATTGGGTTAATTCGGAACAAAGAAAGGCAAGTTTTGAAGGTGAAACTGTTGACCAAGCTTTTCATGTTTACTCCATAGAATGGACACCAGAACATATTATTGTGTTCTTTGATGAAACCCCATATTTCTTTTATTCAAACGAGTCAACTGGTTGGGAGGCTTGGCCCTTTGATCACCCTTACCACGTTATTCTCAATCTAGCGATTGGTGGTTCGTGGGGTACGGCTGGGGGACCAATTGATGACAGTATTTTTCCTGTATCAATGGAAGTCGACTACGTGAGAGTTTTTAAACCATTACCTTGAAAGAATTAACTTTGAATCCATTAACAAAATAACGAGTAGATACAGACGTAAGAATAAAACTGTACTGACTAATTTAAATATTTAAGTAGCACATAGGCCGCTAGTTAAGGTAGGAATTAACATGAAAAATTGTAAAACAGATAACAATCAAACAACCGGTGAATTCATTATGTTAGATGATGAGCGATATTACGCCATCAATAATGTTAACAACATGGCACCCTTTTTTATCAGTGTCATTTCAAATAGTGATCATTGGCTATTTGTATCATCAACGGGTGGATTAACTGCCGGAAGAGTTTCTCCAGAAACAGCATTATTTCCGTATATTACAGTAGATAGAATACATGAAAGTGATCTTCATACGGGTTGTAAAACGCTATTACGTGTTGATCACAAAGGCGAGATTGTAAATTGGGAACCCTTTAACCGAGAACATGACAATCGTTATAAAATCACGCGTAATTTATATAAAAACTTATTGGGCAATAAGCTTTGTTTTGAAGAAATAAATAATGATCTTCAGCTTAAATATAAATACACATGGGCGACAAGTGAAGAGTATGGTTTTGTTCGTCAATGTGAATTGGTGAACTTATCAGACAAGCCTGCAAATGTTGAACTTATTGATGGTTTTCAAAATATCCTACCTGCAGGCACGCCACGTTTTACGCAAACTAATTCAAGTAATTTAGTTGATGCATATAAGTGGACTGAATTGGATGAAAGTTCAGGATTGGCATTTTTTACTGTTTACTCAGGTATTACTGATAGAGCAGAGCCTTGTGAGTCATTAAAAACAAATACGGTATTTTGTTCAGGTTTAGAGCAGTCAAAAATATTACTGTCGTCTGAACAGCTAGCTAATTTTCGCACAGGAATGCCAATAAAACAGGAAACACATAAACGTGGTATTCGTGGCGCATTCTTAGTGAATTCAACTATAACACTAGAGCCGCTTAAGAATAAAACTTGGCAATTTGTTGCTAATGTTGAACAAAGCCAAAGTCAAGCGACAGAACTGCGTAGTCAATTATCTAGTACCTCAACATTGGAAAATAACATACTTTCGTCTATTGCGCAGGGCTCTGATGGCTTAGCCCGCATTATGGCAACAGCAGATGGCTTTCAAGTAACTGCAGAAGAAAATGTTTCTGTACACCATTACGCTAACGTGCAGTTTAATGTGTTGCGTGGTGGTGCTTTTGATGAACATTATCAAATATCGTCAAAAGATTTCTCAAGTACCGTTAACTTGTTCAATAGTGATGTTTATTTACGTCACCAAGAGTTTTTTAGATGTTTGCCCGAAAGCATCAATATTGAGCAATTACTTACACTGGTTAAGCAACAAGAAGATCAACAGCTTGAACGTCTTTGTTATGAATATCTGCCGATATTTTTTGGTCGAAGACATGGAGACCCAAGTCGTCCATGGAACCAATTTGCTATTAAACTAAAAGATGACAACAACAATAGTTTGTTGACCTATCAAGGTAATTGGCGAGACATTTTTCAAAATTGGGAAGCGTTAACATTCAGCTACCCTAAGTTTATTGAAAATGTGATAGCCAAATTCGTTAACGCTTCCACCATTGATGGCTATAACCCTTACCGTATTACTAAAGAGGGAATTGACTGGGAAGTTGAAGAGCCAGATGATCCGTGGAGTTATATCGGTTATTGGGGTGATCATCAGATCATTTATTTACAAAAAATGTTGGAACTTTCAAAAGCGTTTCATTCAGAAAAACTGAGCGAATTGTTACGTCAACCACTGTTTAGTTACGCTAATGTGCCCTATAGAATAAAACCATTTGATGCCTTAGTTAAAAATGCTAAAAGCACCGTTACTTATGATGAAGAGTTAGCTGAACGAATTGAAAAACGTGTTAGCAAAATAGGTGCTGATGGTAAATTGATGCTCGACTCAAGTGGTGAAGTTTATCAAGTTAACTTGCTTGAAAAGTTAATGGTACCACTACTTTGTAAGTTGGGTAATTTAGTGATAGACGGAGGCATTTGGTTAAATACCCAAAGACCTGAATGGAATGATGCCAATAATGCCTTAGTGGGTCAGGGGGTATCTGTCGTGACTTTATATTATTTACGCAGATATGTTTGTTTCTTGCAAAAGCTATTAGCGAAAGAGTCAGAATCGACCATTATTTCTAAAGAAGTAAACGATTGGATCGTTGAAACGGCCAATGCATTGAAGAAAGTGCGTCCGTTATTAAATAATGCACCAATAAGTGCCGATGAACGTTATCAATGTGCATCTGAACTAGGGCAGGCATCAAGTCGATACCGCGAAACAATTTATAGTCAAGAAGCATTCTCTGGAAAAATGTTGCAACCAATTGAGCAAATTAAGTCAATGCTTGAAGATGCGTTGGCTGCAATTGAGCATACTATTCACACCAATGAGCGTGAAGATGGCCTTTATAATGCCTATAACTTACTTGCCTTTGAACAGGAAAGTTTAACTATTGATGATCTTTATCCTATGTTAGAAGGGCAAGTGGCAGCGTTAAGTTCCGGAGCATTTAGCTCAGAGAAAGTTATCTCTGTAGTAGAGGCATTGTTTAAAAGCGATGTTTATCGTAAAGACCAAGATACCTTTATGCTATATCCAGACAGAAAGTTACCTAGCTTTTTGCAAAAAAACTGTGTTGATACTAATAAAGTTCAAACAAATCCATTGTTAAAGCAAATGCTTAGAGAGCAGGATGAACGCATCATTTTGCAAGATAGTGATGGCGTATATCGCTTTAATGCAGACTTAACCAATGGTGATGATTTAATGACACAGTTAGATGCGCTGTCTGGTGTTTATGGCGATCTAGTTGAAATGTCGAGATCTCCCTTAGTCGCTATTTATGAAGAAGTTTTTAATCATCAGGAGTTTACTGGGCGTTCTGGTGGCATGTTTGGTTTTGAAGGTTTAGGTTGTATTTATTGGCATATGGTCGCTAAGTTATTACTAGCGGTAGAAGAAAACTTTTTCACTGCGGTAGATAATGGTGAAGATGAAGGTACTTGCAGCCATTTAGGTAAGTTGTATTACCGAGTGCGTGAAGGATTAGGCTTTAATAAAACACCGAGTGAATATGGTGCATTCCCTGCGGACCCTTATTCTCATACCCCAAAACATGCAGGCGCTCAACAACCAGGGATGACTGGACAAGTTAAAGAAGAAATCCTTGCCCGTTTTGGCGAGTTGGGGATTAGGGTCAAAGCAGGCACAGTTCAATTTCAAACTAATTTACTACGCCCATGTGAGTTTGTTAAAGAAGTAACCCCATTTACTTATTTGGATGTTGATGATAATTGGCAAGAAATTACAGTACCTGAATCGGGGTTAGCCTTTACTTGGTGTCAGGTTCCCATTGTTTATCAAGTCAGTGATCGTGAAGAGTCAACATTGACGATTACATGGGAAGATGGGAGACAGCAAATCTTAAATCAATTGACGTTACCAGAGAAAGAAAGCTCAAACTTGTTCTTACGCAATGGTCATATTCGTCAAATTTCACTTAACCTAAATTCAACTCAGCTCTTCTCTGAATGAGATTGCTGAGTAAATAATACTAATAAAACGTTATTTGAATAATAAAACGAAATTTTTTGGAGTACAAAATGTCGAGTAAATACAATAAGTATATGTCATTGGCAGGTGTGAATTTTTCAAACTTGTCAGTTGATGAATTGCGAGCTTTAGCAAGCAATATTTTAACTGAGAAAATTCATGGCATATCTTTTAGTCCCTATGTTGAAGGACAAGGACCGGGTACACAAATTGAAGCGGAACAAATATCTGAGCGTTTAAACATAATTAAGCCCAATATAAATTGGGTACGCTCTTTTTCTTGTACAGAAGGTAATGAAAAAATCCCCGCTATTTCAAAAGCCAATGGCCTTAATACTATGGTAGGTGTTTGGTTAGATAGCGATCTAGAAAACAATGAAAAAGAGCTCGCTAATGCCATTTGTGCTGCAACAGAAGGACATGTCGATATTTTGGCGGTAGGCAATGAAGTACTACTGCGTGGTGATTTATCGGAAGAGCAATTGTTGGACTATATCAATCGCGCCAAACAAGCCTTGCCGAATGTTGAAGTGGGTTATGTTGATGCTTACTTTGAATTTGAAGATTACCCACGGATAGCCGATGCCTGTGATGTTATTTTAGCCAATTGTTACCCATTCTGGGAAGGCTGCTCAGCGGATTATGCGTTACTTTATATGAAAGATATGTATCGACGTGCCGTGAAAGCAGGTAAGGGCAAAAGAGTCATTATCACCGAAACCGGTTGGCCTAATGTTGGTACTGCTGAAAGAGGTGCAGAGCCATCGTATGAAAATGCCTTGAAGTATTTTATAAATACTTACTTATGGGCGGAAGAAGATGGTATCGAAATTTTCTATTTTTCATCATTTGATGAAACATGGAAAGTCGCTGATGAAGGCGATGTAGGTGCTTATTGGGGACTTTGGGATAAAGACGGGAAAATGAAATATGTTTAAGAAACACAGTGATAAAGTAGCAACAATTAGTTCAATGAATTTAAGCCATGCCAATGCTATTTGTTATTCTGGCTATCGTGATGGACAAAATCCAAGAGAGGGCATTTATCCAACGTATGACGAAGTTAAGGAAGACTTACTTATACTAGCAAGCAATTGGAATTACCTTCGTATTTACGATTGTGGACCACATGCTGAAATTGTTTTAGATGTTATTCGTATAGAAGCATTACATTTCAAAGTAATGCTCGGTGTTGATATGGCTGCTGAAATGAGTAACCCTCATTGTCCATGGGGTGCTGAATTTAGCGAAGAAACTCTTAGTGCTAACCGACAGAATAACTGTAATGAAATACATAAAATGATCGAGTTATCATTAAAGTATGATGACATTGTTTTCTCAGTATCTGTCGGTAATGAAGCTAGTGTTGAATGGACCGATCATATGGTGCCAGTAGATAGACTAGTGAATTATGTTCGTCAAATCAAAAAAGAAATTAAACAACCTGTTACTTTTTGCGAAAACTACGTTCCATGGACGTACAAATTGGAGCCTTTGGTTGCTGAATTAGATTTTATTTCCATTCATACTTATCCTGCATGGGAATTTAGAACGATGGAAGATGCGCTCGAATATACCAAACAAAATTATTATAGTGTGGCAAATCATTACCCTGATAAGCCAGTGATTATTACTGAAGCGGGTTGGACAACGGCATCAAATGGCAGGGGTATAGAACCGTGGAATGCTAACGAAGACTTACAGGCTCATTATTATGAACAATTGCTTGCATGGACAACACAAGAGAAAATATTAACGTTTGTCTTTGAAGCTTTTGATGAACCATGGAAGGGCTCGTCAGATCCACTAGAGCCAGAAAAACATTGGGGATTGTTTTATGTTGATCGCACACCTAAGTTAGTCATGAAAGACATATTCCCCAGAAAAACAACTCATGCAGATACAATCGTTAATATTAATACAAAGGATGAAGTGGCCTAATTTCATTTAGCGGTGTAGCTTATTTAATAACCCTCGTTTTTTAAACGGGGGTTATTGCTTTTATAGACTAAGATAATGACTTAATGGTATTTATTATTTTTTACTGTTTGCGTTAAGGTGGGTCATACATGCGACGGATAGGAATTTTACGATCGATCCGGTTGATAATAAGTTGTAACATAATAAGTTGAAACGCCAGGAGACACTATGTCCGAACATTTTTTACAACAAAAATACAACTCTATATCAGAAAATCCTATCTACCTATTTTGGTTTTTACAGTTCTGTTTTTGGTCTTTTGTTTCTTTAATCAGTCTAGTTTCCTTAACACTTTGGTATGTTCAAATAGATGTTGCACACCTTAATCACACCTTTTTACAATCTTTTGTTGGTGTAGTATTCTCACTGCCCTTGTATTGGGCTTTTATGAGGTGTTGGAATACCTCCATTTTTATACGTGTATTCGTTAGTATTACTTCGGTATTATTGATTTCTTTTATCTGGACAGTTATTAGGGTAGAACTCTACATAAGACTGACGGGCACTGATGAAATTTGGACTCAATTTGGCGGTTGGTATTTTAGTAGTATCTTTATTTATTTTTGTTGGACAGGTTTTTTCCATGGCATCCGCTATTATCAATTATTGCAATTTGAGCATGAAATCATGCTTAAAAAAGAAGCTGAAGCAAAAACAGAACAATTAAAAAGGTTAAGTGCTCAGACCGTTGCAAGAGATGCCAAAATCAAAATGCTTAGGTATCAGTTAAATCCACATTTTCTTTGTAATACATCTGTCTCTTATACACATCTGACGCTGCCGACGAT
>OJBB01000439.1_pt1 | contig 14443 bp, 19 predicted proteins | sample 1590401 | NCBI WGS metagenome assembly OJBB01 (sample SAMN05416789, study PRJEB24817) | seawater metagenome | isolation source: Sea water | place: Canada:Atlantic | collected 2013-07 | reverse complement strand
AACTATTCCTTTAAAAATTACTGTAGATCTTTATTTGCTCCACCAGTGACTCTGAACTTGAGCAAGTGTGTAACTTTTTCGTTGTTGCATTCTTAAGTAGTAGGATGCGAGGCGTGGAAATATATTTTTATCTAACCAGCTGCTATAACCCAATAAATCAAACCTTGAGAGTGCTACCGTCCAAATAACATCAGCTACGGTGTAGGTATTACCCAGCATAAAATCATTATCTTGCAATTGTTTTTCAACAAAGATAATTGCTTCTAATGCGTTGTTTTCAACTGTTTCGATATATTGTTTATCAACTCGAAATTTCTTAGTCTTTTCTGAGCGATTAGCACATACAACATAGTTAGCGCTAAGTTTAGGATGTTTTTCAGACATCAATAATGTTTTTTTTATTCTTTCATTCAATATTTCTTCAGATTTTTCCATCGATGGATGTCGGGCATAACTGAGAATATGCAGATCAATATCATCAGCTAAATCAATTAATTGATCCATTAATGGCCTATCACTTTCATCTTTGGGGAGCAAAGCGTTTCCTTCGGATAACGAAGCAATTGCCCGAATAATATGAGCAGAGTCAGTCAATACTTTTGTGGTTCCGTTTCTAAACTCTACTGTGGGAATTACTCCTTTTGGATTAAGTTTCAAATACCAAGGTTCAAGCTGCTCTTGCTTTTGTACAATATCGATAACACGTCCCGACCAAGCAAGTCCCTTTTCTTCGAGTGCCAGTCTCACTTTCATTGAGCATACCGATAAAGGATGATGGTAAAGCATGAATGATGTCATTGTGTTAGCTCCCGTAGAGTTAAATTTGAATAACCGTTAATAGTCTATTAAACAACGATAAACTGCTTTTATACGCGTGGTTTAATCGGCAACATATGTGGCAATACATCGGCTTCAGACTTATCTATAAAACGATGTTTTAGTGCACCGGTAACATGCGCAAATAATGCTGCAATAAGTGTATAAACCAGTAAAAAATGCGCTTGTTTGGCTAATAGTCCCATTTTTAGTATTCATCACTACCTTTTAATCATATTACTGACAATTAATGTCATTTCTAACGAGTTGTTCCTAATTTCTTAACCACAGCTTATTGTAATTTTTGATAGTGATATATATGCTGGTGGTCAACTTATTGTTTACTCACAGGTTCTAATGTGAATATTTTAACATTGATGGAAACTTTCTCTGCGGTTGTAGAGGCAGGAAGTTTTACTGGGGCAGCTGAAAAGCTTGGACTCTCTAAATCATTTGTCAGCAAACAAGTCTCAACATTAGAAGTAGAGCTAGGGTGCCGTTTACTTTATCGCACCACGCGAACATTGAGCTTGTCTGATGAAGGTAGCCAATTCTATAACCATTGTAAGATAATTATGGCTGAAGCAGAGAATGCTCGTGCTGAAGTTATGGATAGACAAGGGGCACCTCGGGGGAAAATTAGAATGACAATACCACAGAGTCTTATCATTTCAGGTTTTGGTCAGTTACTAATCGACTTTCAACTTCAATACCCTGAAATAAAACTAGAAGTTATTGCTAGTGGTCGTATTGAAGATTTAGTAAAAGAAGGGATAGATATTGCGCTAAGAGTAGGGCAACTCGAAGACTCAAGTCTTATATCTCGTCGATTAATGGACTGCACCTTTCAGGTTGTTGCTTCATCTGACTATATCAAAAAGTGGGGAGAACCTTCTCAACCGGCAGATTTGATGCAGCACAACTGTTTAATTTATGGCGATTCTAAAATAAATAAAGGTTGGCCATTTCGTTCTCCTAGCGGTGAATCAATTACTGTTAAAGCCAAAGGAAATTTTATAAGTAATGATGGTGGTTTGATTGTTGAGGGCATGCTTAATGGGTTAGGTATTGGTTTTGGGCCAAGCTTTTTGTTCAATGAGCACGTAGACAAAGGTCGATTAAAATTATTACTTAGCGATTACTATCAACCGCCCACTGCTATTTCTGCCCTATACCCGCTAAATCGAAACCTATCACGAAGGATTAGACTATTAATTGATTATTTATCTGAGCGATTATCTGTTTGATTCAACCTATTAAATTCTCTAATGATACCTACTGTTTATAGTGCCCAACTTCATTCTTATCGCACTTTTTAGTGCCGAACGTTGGCGGCTAATCCTAAAAACATTTTTTACCTAAAGTATCAATGACAGTCGGAGAATAAAAGAGAGGGATATAAGCCACCATTAACGCAATTTATTAATGGCGGCAAAACACGAAATAAACCTTGAGGCTATCCTAACCTTAGATTAATACTGCTTTAACCAAAGTACGCCAGCTAGTCTTAATTGGTAGCTTGCTACGTTATTTTTAACTAAAGGCATTGTATTTAGCACGCTTTTAGCTTCTTCCTCAGTTTTAGCTTTGATAAAGAACATCACTTTGCCTACATCGCCTTTATGAACACTAACTTCGTCTTTTTTGTTATCTAGGTAGACGTTTTCTAATATGCCTTCGCCCCATAACTTTAACATTTTAGTCATTTGTTCGTTAATCGTATGCTGAAAAAGTCTAGTATCATTCGTTTCAATCGTCCATGTGACAGCATAGGTATTACGCATATCAGCTTCGCTTGCGTGTATTGATGTCATTGAAAAAAGACTCAATAAAACAAGTGAATAAGTAAGTAGTAGTTTTTTCATAAAAAATGTCCTTAGATAAAAATTAATGGTGATTGCTCTCCTTACTAATTTTATTGTATTTTAAGTAGCTGATATATACGCTAATCGTCAACTCATTGTTCACTCACAGGGGGGAATGTGAGTGTTTTTTAACTCTTATGGAAAACTTTATCGACGTTGTCGGGATTGGGAATCTACTGCTGCGGCATGGAGTGTCGGGGGGATCTAAATCATTTCCTAGATCTAGTGGCTAAGTGGTTCGGGTCATTGGTTTATATATCCTACCTCGCAATAGGTTGGAAAGCGCTTTAGAGGTAATACTCTTTTTTATAACTATTGATAAAAACTTGGTGGCAGTGCGGAGTATATATTAAGATGAATTCAGGTCTAAATTAGGTCGTTTTTGTGGCAAAAGTGATCATGTTTCGATAGTGCTCTTTGCAAACAGTTTGACTCTCCTTAGGGTTTGGCTAACTCTCAGCAATAGAGCTGGAATAAATTTCAAATTCTTGTGGAATTATGAGCCACAAAGCACATTAAAAAATATGCTCACTTTGTGCGAACGAAAGAGGTTATCCTCAATTGTTCTATTTTCTAATGTAATGGTTAGCCATGATGCTCATAAGTATTAATAACATTCCTTGAGCATATTTTATGTGTTTTTGATTAAGTTAAAAATCTACTATCCTGATGTTTTACTTAATAATTCAGTGCAGTAATTTCATCGTGATTTATGATATTAAATTCATAAATTATGGAAATGATTGCAAAGTAATTGATGAAACCTAGTTAAATGAACCGGCTTTTCTCTTTGATATGCGTGTAATGTATGTACAGGCCACACAGGGCCGGTAAATTGCTCCATTATGTGAACCAGTTCTCCTGACTTTATAAGAGGTTTTGCTACGTTGTCAGGTAAGAGCACGAGACCCAAATGCCGAAGTGCCATAGCTAGTGCAGTAGAAAAAGTGTTTACCTTTGAAAATTGTGTAAGCTCAATCGTTACTTTCTCTTTATTCGTACTATTGTAAACTGACATTTTTTGTTTTTGCCAGCTGGTAGAAATCCATTTTAATTGTGCTAAATCTGATAATTTTTGAGGCGTAAAGTTTTTATTTAAATACAGTGGAGTAGCGCAAAATATTTCAGTGATAGTACCTATAGGTAGGGCGCGATAACTACTATCAGGTAAATCGCCGGCATGAATAGCAACATCTAAATTATTTTCAACTAAATCTAAGCTACTATCACTCACAATAATCTCAGGCTCAATTCCTGGGTATTCAATACATAATTGTTCAATGGCCGGCATCACCACGTTACTTTCTAAAGAATGTGGCAAGGTAATAGCAAATCGACCTCTTGGGTTCTCTTCAGCATTCACTATATCTTTGAAAATCAAATCTACCTGATCTTTTAATACCTGACATCTAGATAACAATTTTTGTCCTAAAGCCGTAGTTGATACTCCTCTGGTAGTACGGTTTAACACACGAATATCCATATCAGCTTCGAGTGATTTTATTTGTTGGCTTACGGCTGATTTCGTAATGCCTAATTGTTTTGCAGCGCCAGTAAATGAACCTTGTTGCACTACTTCAGCAAATATTATTAATCGAGATAGCTGTTTTATATTGTTCATGAATACTACACAGTGAGTTCATTGTTTCGGTATTGTATAGATTGGTTTGCCTCCATACAATGAACTTATCAACTGAATCACACCGGTTTAGTTAAAAATTAACCAAAGGACAAAATCATGACTGCTTATATTATTGTTGGATTAACACCAAAAGATGCGGAAAAATTACAGCAATATGGTGCAAGGGTAGCCTCTACACTTGCCAAGTATTCTGGTGAAGTTTTAGTTAAAGGAAGCGTTGAGCAATTACACGGGAAATTTGAGCATAAAGCACAGGTGATTTTAGAGTTTCCTTCAAGAGAGGATGCTTATAACTGGTATCACTCAGAGGAGTATCAGGCACTTATTTCAACACGAGATCTAGGGATGGACTCGCAATTTCAATTAATTGGCTAAGTTTATTTAAGCATTATTATTTTCCATAAATTAACCCTCTACAGGAATTATTAGCATGAATTTTAAATTACATACGCAAGAATCATCCCCAGAAGAAAGTAAAGCACAGTTAGACTCTTCATTAAAATCCTTTGGCATGATACCTAATTTACATGCGGTAATGGCAGAAGCACCGAACGTTTTGAAAGCATACAAATTACTGCATGATTTGTTTCAAAAGACGAGTTTTGATAATGAAGAACTAACCGTTATTTGGCAAACGATTAACGTAGAAAATGATTGTCATTATTGTGTGCCTGCACACACAGGCATTGCAAAAATGATGGGTATTGATGATGAAATTACTGAGGCATTAAGAAATAGCACTACATTGCCGACTCAAAAATTACAGGTACTACATGAAACCACGCTAGCTTTAGTGCGCGATAGGGGGCGTCCAGATCCCACGATAATCTCTTCATTTTATCAAGTAGGCTATGAAAACCGTCAATTGTTAGAAATAGTGCTAGGCATTTCTCAAAAAATAATGAGTAACTATATAAATCATTTATCCGAAACGCCTATAGATGAAGCTTTTAAAGAGTTCGCTTGGTCAAAGTGATTTATTAGCGTTAGCGATATAAGCTCTATTTCGAATCAAGATTAACTTTAAGGTGCTCAATTCTGCTCTGTGGCAAAAGAGAGCACCTTAAAAACATGACTCAAGCACTCTACATTAGTGACCAAAATTACTGCACCACTACAGTTGAACTCCTGAATTATTTTGTTAAAAAAATAAAGCAAGCACTGCGCGCAAGGCCATAAATTGTAGGTGAAAATACTTTGATAAAGTGAGTATATTTTGGGGTAATATTAAGTCTAGATTGTTAGGGTTTATCATTTTGTTCAACTATCAATTCTTGAGAAACCGCATCAATACCTGCTTTGATAAAAGAGCTTAATTGAAATTCAGGGTAATTCGCCATCATCAATTGCTCGAATGATTGCTTTTGTGTGTCATTTAATAATTGGTTACCCCTAATTATTGCACGAAGATTAGATCTATAATGACTAATGTAGTCAATTTGTCTTTGAACTAATTGATGTGTGTCTCCTGGATCACCATGACCAGTAAACAGCAGTTTAACATCAGCTATTTCGGTTAGTAACTTCTGCAATACCTTCAACCATTGTGCACTATTACCATCATTCATAAATCCGTGCATGTTGTTGAAAACTACGTCTCCTACAAAAACAACCGACCGTTTTTCACCCAATGTAAAAAATAAGTCACTGCTAGATTCCGCAGCTCCCAGATCTCTGAAACTATAATCTAGGCCATCTAAATTGACTACTTCACTATCTATAACTAATTGGTTCGGTAGTATTTTATGCTCCGGCCAATCTTGACCAAAATATGGCTTCCACTTTACTTCTTTTGAATCAACGGTGTCTTGGATGCAGTCCCTTATTCCCTTGGTACTAATGATTGGAACTTCTTTAAAACCAGTAATAATCTCGGTGCCATTATAATGATCAGGATGCCCGTGAGTAATAATAACCGCAATTAATGGTTTATTAATGTTATCCATATATTGTCGCAATAATATAGCATCAGAATTAACCATTAGAGTATCAACAACAACGATGGAATTCTTCGTTTCTATAATATATGCATTAGTAAAAAATGTACGCTCGTTTGATGTCAGCATATGAATAACATACCCTTCATCATCATAAGCATAGTGGCAGTATTTCAATTTACTTTTTAGTTTTATAACGCTCATCCAATTTCCTATTATTCATGCACGTTGGCACTGTCTTGGTTAATACAATGTTCAATAAATACCGCCTACAACAATGTGATTGTCCAATAACTAACACTGATTAATAGAGCAATAAAAATCATTACTACGAACTATACAAATTTAGACACATGCCTTTATTGAATAATCTACGAGTTAACTAAGGTTGAAACATAGCTAAACTTAACTCAACATCACTCCCAAGCCAATATGCATACTCAGTATGATCTTGGAGGTTGTCACCGGTTAACCCATGCACTAATACACTTAACCCTTGACGGTTATCTTCAAGCCATGGAATAAGTTGATCAAAATTATTTGATGAAAAAGTTATTTGGCAACTCCACTTAGGGTGAGGTCCTATAGGCTTTTGATGCACCCTACCAACTTTCAAGGAAAACAAATCACCGGCCTTGATACATAAATCTTTAGCAACTTCTAAAGTTTCTTGGTCAAAATAAACATGAGCATGGTAATAGTCATGAATATTAACTGGAGTTTTCTGATTGTTCATTTATTTAGTTCCTTATTAATATCAGCACAGCAAGCAGTTTGAATTAATACCTAACCACAGGCGAGCGAACCGAAATTAGCGTTATCAATGTATTTACTGTTTAAACACGTTCAATGGCTTTATGTGCATGAGCTAAAGTTTGAGATTCATCTCGCCCAAGACCACTACTGTCAATAAAGGTGACATCGGTAATGCCAATAAAGCCTAATATATGCCGTAGATAGTCAGAAATAAAATCAATTTCAGTGCCTAATTTTGTGCCACCAGAAGCAATAATGATATATGCCTTTTTATTCTCTACTAAACCAACTGGCCCATTATCACCGTAACGAAAGGTTAATTTAGATCTAACAACTTGGTCAATCCATGCCTTAAAGGCTGCCGGTACACCAAAATTATAAATAGGAAGACCGATTACAATATGTTCTGCTTTATATAGTTCATCAACTAATATATCAGACGCGACCAAACACACTTTTTGCTCACAAGTTCGCTCATCAACATCAGTAAAATTAGCCTTAATCCAATTTTCATCAATCAACGGAATACCATCAGCCAAGTCCCTAATTGTTACTTCGTTATTTTTTCCACTTGTAAGTTGTTCAATTAACTTATCAGTTAAAATTCGGCTATATGAGCCTGTTTTTCTCATGCTTGCATCAAGCCTTAAAATGTTCATAATCATACTTCCTCTCGTTGTAATACTGAATAATATAAACACCTACCGTTGAGTTTGAGTAGGTGAAAAATATTTACATTGATTTCATTAAGACAAAATGGGGTTTATATTAATGCCGCCATCTATATTATATTCTCCACCTGTAATGAATGAAGCATCGTCAGAAGCTAAGAAGGTAACGAGTTTTGCAATATCTTCCGGTTGTCCAAAACGTTTTAATGGAATCCTATTTTGCATAGCTGCTGCAAACTCATTTAACTGTTCTTCTTGCATACCTGTTTTACCAAAAATAGGGGTATATGTTGGGCCTGGGTTTACTGAATTTACACGTATTTTTCTTGGCGAAAGTTCAGTTGCTGCTGTTCTAGTATATGAATTTAATGCCGCTTTAGAGGCAGCATAAATAGCCGTATTTGGCATACCGGTATAAGCATTAATAGAGGAAAGGTTAATAATAGATCCGCCATCATTAATTATCGGTAAAAATTTTTCAGTGGTAAATACTGCACCTTTGAAGTTAATACCCATTTGAGTATCAAACATTTCTTCAGTATTTTCCCCTATAGAAGCTGGACTGAAAATACCGGCATTAACAAATAACACGTCAACAGTGCCAAACTCATTTTTTACTTGCTCTACAAGGGCATCAATTGCAGATAAATCTATAACATCAGCAACAATACCTCTAACACCTAATGTAGCCGCCGCAGTAGAGATTTTATCTGCTGAACGACCTGTAATAATTACATTCGCGCCAGCTTCTTTAAAATATTTTGCAGTTTCATAACCAATACCACTGTTACCACCCGTTACTACCGCGACTTTTCCTGTTAGATCATTCATTCGTGTATTCCCTTTATAAGTTTAAAATAATTCTGTACCGTTCAGTTCAGATGTTGACAATTTAAACCGAACGGTTCAGAATTGCAAGCATGAATTTTATAAAATGAGAAAATGATGATGACAGCAGGCCGACATCGCAGCTTTGATAAAGACAAAACACTTGAAAAAGCCATGTTGGTTTTTTGGAAAAATGGCTATCCAGGCACCTCGTTAACAGATCTAACAAATGCAATGGGTATTAATAAGTCGAGCCTGTATGCTGCTTTTGGCAATAAAGAAAATTTATTCAATCAAGCTATTGAGTATTATTTAAATAAACATGGTGTAGTGCACTTAGCTGAGCTTTTTAAAACAGAACTAAGCTTAAAGGAACGAGTCAAAAACTACTTATTCTCGATAGCGAACATGTTAACAAACCCAGACTTACCTAAAGGTTGCCTGATTAGTCAATCTACTTCAGAAATAGCGGGCTGTTGTTTACCTGAAAATTCGGCAATGAATATTAATGGCATTAATCAGCAAACCCTATTGACGTTGACTGAGTTTTTTGAAGAACAACAGGCAGGGAGGGGGATAGATGAAAATTCGCCAAAAGCAATAGCAAATTATCTTTTAACACTGCAATTCGGTTTAGCTATTTCTGCGAGAAATGGAAGTAACTTAGAAGATCTGAAAGAGACTATAAATGTGTCTCTCAGTCTTTTTAATTAATAGTTAAATACACAGACTAAGAATAAAAAGTGAATGTTACGTGTGATAGTCATTGGGTCATAAGATTTGTAAGGAATTCGACTAATTGCTCTTGCAACTTTATTATTTATCCTAGTTAGTTTCTTTTCTGGTTCATAGGGCGTAAATAGATTAGTTCATCTGTAAAGGTTGGATATCTAGTACTATAAACAACTCTATGTAACCGTGTGTTTAACAGATTGAATTTATGATGTTTCCTGTTATGTTATTAAACTTTGAAATGGGCGTTATTACTGAGACGTTTACATAATAAGCTGTTATAAGTCTAGTTAAAAACTGTGGTGCAGCTATCACAAAGGAAATCATTAAATGAATAAATCTCAAGAAAGTGTAGAAATTAATAAGCTAGGAAATTTATCATATGCTTTTGCATCAACAGCTATGCTAATGCTCTTACTTCAGGTTGGTTTAGTTAGTGTGAACTATGATATTAGTGGAGACTCAATAATGAGTTTGTATTTACCTGCAATGGTTCTTCTTGCTGGAATTTGGGTGCCAACATTGAAAGTTAGGCGTTTTGTAAAGCGACACAAGAACTCTAGTGCAAGCGATTTATAACGAGTCAATAAAGCAGGACTAAAAACAGTTGGCCATGCTCGTGCCTCGCTGATTTTAGCCAACAACTTTTTAGCCCCTTATTGGGGCGTTAGGAGCAAAGTAAACTATGGAGAATCCATCAACGTTATTAGTCGTTCATAACCTTAATATTTCAAAAGAGTTTTATGTGAATGTTTTAGGACTTGAATTGATGGAAGAGCATAACGACTGTTTAAAATTAAATATTGGTCATCATATAGTGTTTATGTTCCAGAGCGGGATGGAATCAATCGAATATGAGCATGGTTATAATGCTAATTCCACCTTGGTTTTTACTGTTCAAAATTTGGATGCAAAAATTAGATATTTGAAATCAAAAGGTGTTGTTTTTGTGCATGAATCACCAAACCAAAATAGATGGGGACGTTATTCGGCTTTTAAAGATCCCTCCGGAATTGTCCATGAAGTAATGGAGTTTTGCACCTAACAAGCGCATTAAGAAAGGACACATAACAGTTTGCTCGGTTTCGCTTCGATCCACAATTTGAGAAAATTAATAGCCTCCCCCCCTTATTTGGGCTTTATAAACCATGGATAGTGTATGAGTCATAGCAAGGTTATTCTTTCTACTCTTGATGTTACAACTAGAGGATTGGCAGCATTAATATTATTGAGAGCTTTTCCTTATCTATTTCAAAAAATCCTCTTTGTCACGTGGGATTATTTAATTTGGTTTTATCCAATTGTTTGGTTAGCATTATTATTATTATCCGTTCACCCTAATTTTATTGTGAATAAAATAAACCTACCCAAAATGACTTCATGGTTTATAGCAAGGATTCCTGCATTCTTTATTATTATTGTTGCTGCCTGGTTCTTTTTAAAGTCGTGGAGTTAGAGTAAAATGAATTATCACTAGCTGTTAAACAGAGACAAAATACAGTTGGCTTTGCTCCTTAGTCACTCATTTAAACTAACTATATTATTGTCTGTTAACAGGGCGTTATGTGCTTATTCAACTTTAGGAGATTGTTATGGTTAATATAAATCACCGAATTGGTATTAAGGCTTCACCTGAAAAAATATATCAAGCATTGACTACAGATGATGGACTAAAAAAATGGTGGACTAACGATATATCTGGAGCAGGAGTTGTGGGCTCAACGATTAAGTTTCGTTTTAACGGTGGAGGTCCAGATTTTAAGGTTACAAAACTCATTCCAAATAAAACTGTATGTTGGCAACATTCGGGGAATATGCCCGAATCATGGATGGGCACAGAGATTTCATTTCAGTTAGAAACTTTAGAGAATCAAACATTTGTAAGGTTTACTCATTCTAACTGGCATGAAACAACTGATTTTATGGCTCATTGTAATACTAAATGGGCAGTATTCTTACTTAGCCTCAAGGATGCGCTTGAAATTGGTAAGGGAACTCCCTTTCCAAATGATATACAAATAGATCATTCTTGATAACAAATCACATAATAATAACTTTAAACGGAACAAAAGCAGTTGGTTAGGTTCCGCTGTTATCTTGTACCACTTTGGTAAACAGTTATGTGTCATGGAGACTGCGATGTCTAAAAATACTGCAACATATTGGAATACTTTATCCGCAGGTAATGCCCATAAATGGGAATCTATAGAAGGTAGTGATGGAATGCTAGAACAGCTAACCGTTGCTATGGATTCAATTACAGGCGATTACACTAGGTTGACACGATTCAAAGCTGGAGCCGATACAAAATTATTTGGTGGTAAATCACATGCTTATCCTGAGGAAATATATATAATTTCTGGCCGACTTTATGATGTGGCATTTGATCAATGGTTAGAGGCTGGTCATTTTGCTAGTCGTCCACCAGGTGAAATTCATGGGCCATTCATTTGTGAGCAAGACTGTTTAGTTTTGGAAGTTTCATTTCCAAGTCAGAGTGTATCTGCCACATAATAAGTTACTAAAGCAGGACAAATAAAGCTTGGCTTTTGTCACCGCATGCCAGATTTTTACAAGTATTTATTTACCTCTTAGTAGGGCGTTAGTGCCTATCAACACTTGGTTCACCAGAACTATAAAATCTTAAATCAATTACTTTAAAGCGTTAAAACTTTTGCTATGATGAGGCTTGTTATATTTAATAATAGTCAGAGAGCAATATGCGTTATTGGTTAGTGGGATTTTTTTGTGTGGGCCTGATCTCTGGCTGTGGTGGTGATGATGGATCATCTAGTGACAACCAGGGATCTGATGAAACTGTCTCTAATGATGAAAGCCCTGATGAGAGTACCGACTCGAGCAGTGACACAGAAAGTGATACCAATTATAGCCAAATCAGCTGTAACGATGACTTGATTGCCGTTTTGACTTTGATTAATGAAAAGCGTGCACAGGAACAAACTTGTGGCAGTGAAAGTTATGGTCCTGTAGCTGAACTAAACTGGAATGCTGTATTAACTTCGGCTGCACAAGAGCACTCGGATAATATGGCTAACTATGATTTTTTCAGCCATACAGGCCTTGACGGAAGTACAGTCTCGACCCGGGTTACAGCTCAAGGTTACACGTGGTCTTATGTGGCAGAAAATATTGCTGGAGGTCAACCTAATGCGCAGTCTGTAGTTGATGCGTGGATGGGTAGTGTCGGACATTGTAAGAATATTATGAGCGAAAACCCAACGGACATGGGCTTAGCGTGTAGTGAAAACAGCAATGTAACTTATACCTATTACTGGACACAAGTATTTGCTAAACCTCGTTAATCGTAAACAGTGAAGAGCCTTTGATATTGCAGAAAAACACGGATAACTTATTAGAATAATTACTTGTGGTTTTTATATATAGTAACGATTTCCACGATCATTACTGTTCACTAGATGAGATGAAATATCGCAGAGAGAATATATGAAGGCACTTAACAGGTCAGTCAAAAGGACAAAACAGTTGTTTTTGCTCCGTCGTCTTATATTTAACCAACTATTTTTAGCCTTTAAATGAGGCGTTATCGAGACAAAAATAATCCGAATTCACTTTATACAGAGTAGATATTTATCTGGACGTTATAAACGTATTTCTGATATTAAAAATAATTTATTAGTCTTTATTTAGGTTGTGGCGACTAATATACGCTGCTACTTTATTACCTGACTATCAACGAGAGTATGAAAAACTATTGAGTAGTTTTTCATGTTGCGGAACGTAAATTTTGACTAAATATATAATCAATGTAATGAATTTCAAGCTGATTTTTCTCTTTTTAATCAGCTGGAAATTAGCCTTTATGCCTATAGTTTGGGCATCTATCGACGATACCAAAGAACCGATAAAAATAGGAAGCTATTTGATGCCAGGCTTACTTAAAGCAGATGGCACAGGCATATTTAATAAATTGAATAATGCTATATTCATGGAAATGAGTAAAGATGCCGAATTAACGCTAACATCTTTAAATAGGACGAGAAAAGGTATCAAAGATGGAACGTTTGATGTTTATTTTCCTGAATTGTGGGAGAACCTACCTGGAGAAAAGCATCAATATGTTGTTTCAAGACCCATTTTTTATAAACGCATAATATTGTTCACATTAGAAGGTTCTGGTTTGCTTGAACTCTCCGATTTTGAAAATGAACTTTTAGGTGTTGTTCAGGGGTTTTCTTACGGAAGAGAAATCAAATCAAATCCACGCTTACATTTCACCTCCCAAGAGGATGATATTGTAAATATTAAATTGTTGTTAAATAAGCGTATAGGTGGTGTTTTGGGCGGTTATCCAGGAACTGTGATAGCAGTAAAAAAGAATGATGCGGCCAATAAAATCCATTACAATCTAGATAAACCCGTAGCTGTACTAGAAAGTTTTTATGTTTGTAAAAATGATGCCGATGGCATTAAGTTATGCAATGGTATTAATAAAGCCGTTGAATCGTTATTGCGAAAGGGAATATTAGAGCTGAATGATGACACTGGATTTAGTCGATTCAATCCTCAAGAGCATAACTAGTTGATGTGAAACGCTATGAGGTATTAGTCATTACAAGTTCACCAAGCTTATCCTTTAAATTATCACAGCGGTGGTACAAAATTTTGAAGTCCATTGTTGTTATATGGAGAAAAAATTGTATTAAAAATAAGCTGTTCCTAGTCTTCTGTGGCAATAGTTACGGTTAGCCCCAATCTTACTCTTGGGCACAATACATCATATAGATCGTATCCCTTCACGTCATAAATCTTCCATTTAACGTTTGTTATTCTTTATTCATAATTGCTTTAATTTTATTTCAACTTCCCCCCGTTAAAGCTAAATACAACTTGTATAGAGCTGTTTTGCATACGTATTCACATGTAATCAATTGTTACATTTTGTCTGATTTTTATTCTGATTTCTCACTGTTATGTATACATCCTCAACATCAATGTTAATGGGCTATTGGCTTATTATTAACCATGTAACGGTTACGGTTTTTATGTCTGTTTTAGTCTTTTTGTTATTACTCACGTATTTTTGAATACGTATGCAAAACATATCTAAAGAAAAATTCGCCCCTTATATTAAGTTGAAATTATAAAAACGAAGTCAGTTAGATAACCTGTCTCTTATACACATCTGACGCTGCCGACGATCTACTCTGTGTAGAT
>OJBB01000430.1_pt1 | contig 14603 bp, 15 predicted proteins | sample 1590401 | NCBI WGS metagenome assembly OJBB01 (sample SAMN05416789, study PRJEB24817) | seawater metagenome | isolation source: Sea water | place: Canada:Atlantic | collected 2013-07 | reverse complement strand
GAAGGACCATGGCAACGGGACGAGTAAAGTGGTTTAACAACGCCAAGGGCTACGGTTTTGTACGCCCGGACGAAGGGGGCGAAGATCTGTTCGTCCACTATTCCTACATTCAGATGGATGGCTACAAAAGCCTTAAAGCCGGGCAACCTGTGGAGTACGAGGTGCAACCGGCCAACAAGGGCTTCCATGCCATCAACCTGCGCGCCAACGAAGAAGCCAGCAACGAAGAAGGCGTCGCTGAAGATCAAACGACGCCTTCCTGACCCGCCCTGCCTGCTGGCGGGTTCAATAGATTCAGCCGGGCGCCTCAGGCGCCCATATGCTCAATCACCGCATTACCAAACTCTGAACACGTTAACAGCGTTGCGTCGGGCATCAGTCGCTCGAAGTCGTAGGTCACCGTTTTCGCCGCAATCGCGCCTTCCACGCCGTTGATGATCCGGTCAGCCGCATCGTTCCACCCCATGTGGCGCAGCATCATTTCCGCAGACAGAATCAACGAACCCGGGTTGACCTTGTCCTGGCCGGCGTACTTGGGCGCCGTGCCGTGTGTGGCCTCGAACAGGGACACGGAACCGCCAATGTTGGCCCCCGGCGCAATGCCGATCCCCCCTACTTCCGCTGCCAGCGCATCAGAAATGTAGTCACCGTTCAGGTTCAGGGTGGCGATCACGCTGTAATCCGCCGGGCGCATCAGGATCTGCTGCAGGAACGCATCGGCGATCACATCCTTGATGATGATTTCCTTGCCGGTATTGGGGTTTTTCATGGTCATCCAGGGCCCGCCATCCAGCAATTCAGCCCCGAAACGTTCCCCGGCAAGCTGATAGCCCCAATCCTTAAAGGCCCCCTCGGTGTACTTCATGATGTTGCCTTTGTGCACCAGAGTGACCGAATCCTTGTCATTGTCGATGGCGTACTGGATCGCCTTGCGCACCAGCCGCTGTGTCCCTTCGCGGGACACCGGCTTGACGCCGATCCCACAGCCTTCCGGGAAGCGGATCTGGGTCACACCCATTTCTTCACGCAGGAAACGGATCAGTTTGGTGGCTTCCGGGCTGTCTGCCGCCCACTCAATACCCGCATAGATATCTTCGGAGTTCTCACGGAAGATAATCATGTCAGTGAGTTCAGGATGTACAACGGGGCTGGGAACACCTTCAAAATAGCGCACCGGGCGCATACAGGTGTACAGGTCCAGCTCCTGGCGCAAAGACACGTTCAGGGAGCGAATACCACCGCCCACCGGGGTGGTCAGCGGGCCCTTGATCCCCACGGTGAATTCCCGCAAGGCTTCCAGGGTTTCCTCGGGCAGCCACTCATCAGGCCCGTATACGACCGTGGCTTTTTCCCCGGCGAACACCTCCATCCAGGTAATGCCGCGCTTGGTGCCGTAGGCTTTCTCGATGGCGGCGTTAACCACCTTGATCATCACTGGTGAAATGTCGACACCAATGCCATCCCCTTCGATATAAGGAATAATCGGATGATTGGGGACATTCAGGGACAGGTCCGCATTAACCGTGATTTTGTCACCGTCTGCGGGAACCGTGATCTTTTGGTATCCCATCTATACTTCTCCCTCTGAATAAAAGCGAATTCGGCCTCTGCTCGCGAGTATAGCATCGAGCCAAAGCCGGGGTGGAGCACCGGTTTGGCACTTGAGCCTATCGATTACGAGGGGCGTAATGTGGCGGAGAATGGAGGATTGAGGATTGAGGATTGAGAATGCCGGGGGGACAGGGTCCGTCAGGTGGGATCGCGGCAAGGCTTGCCAGACCACCCCTGAAGCACACATCTGCTGCGCCTTGTTGTCCGGGGAACAGCACCCGGCACCACAAGACTCAACAGCTGTACGCGTCATCAATCAGGTCAGACAGAGCCTGCCCTGCTAGAGCTTATCCAGGATACCGTTGAAGGTCGCACTGGGTCGCATGGCGGCCGAAGCCTTGCTGAAATCGGGATTATAGTAACCGCCGATCTCAATGGGCGAACCTTGCACCGCCACCATTTCGTTGACGATTGTCTCTTCGTTTTCCGTCAGCGAAGCGGCAATGGCCGTGAAGGTGTCCTTCAGCTCTGCATCGTCATCCTGCGCGGCAAGAGCCTGGGCCCAGTACATGGCCACATAGAAATGGCTTACCCGGTTATCCGGCTGGCCGACTTTCCGTGACGGTGACTTGTTCTGCTCCAGATACTGCTCATTGGCCCTGTCCAGAGCGGCCGCAATCACCTTGGCCTTATTGTTCCCGTACTTCTCGCCCAGCTCCTGAATGGAAACCGACAACGCCAGGAATTCGCCGAGCGAGTCCCAGCGCAGGTGATTCTCTTCCAGGAATTGCTGCACATGCTTGGGAGCCGAACCGCCAGCACCGGTTTCGTAGAGTCCGCCGCCAGCCATCAAGGGAACGATGGACAGCATCTTGGCGCTGGTGCCGAGTTCCAGAATCGGGAACAGGTCGGTCAGGTAATCACGCAGCACGTTCCCCGTGACGGAGATGGTGTCTTTGCCGCGGATCATGCGCTCCATGGTGTAACGGATCGCCTGAACCGGAGACATGATGCGGATATCAAGGCCTTCGGTATCGTGGTCCTTGAGATATCTGCGAACCTTCCGGATCATCTGTTGATCGTGGGCCCGCTCCTTGTCCAGCCAGAAGATAGCCGGGGTGTTGCTTTGCCGGGCACGAACCACGGCCAACTTCACCCAGTCACGAATCGGCAGGTCTTTTGCCTGGCACATACGCCAGATATCACCCTGCTCCACGTCATGGGTCAGCAGCACCTGGCCATCTTCACGGACGATCCGCATGGTGCCCTTGGCGCTGGCTTCAAATGTCTTATCGTGCGAGCCGTATTCCTCGGCTTTCTGGGCCATCAAGCCCACATTCGGTACCGAGCCACAGGTAACGGGATCAAAGGCGCCATGGGTTTTGCAGAAGTTGATGACTTCCTGGTAAATGGTGGCGTAGGTGCTTTCCGGGATGACCGCCTTGGTATCCTTCAGCTTGCCATCAGCGCCATACATCTTGCCGCCCTGGCGAATCATGGCCGGCATGGAAGCATCAACAATAACGTCGGAAGGTACGTGCAGGTTGGAAATGCCGCGGTCGGAATCGACCATGGCCAGTTCCGGCCGGTGCAGGTAACAGGCGCGGATCGTGGTTTCGATCTCCAGGCGCTGGGATATGGGTAATTCCTCGATCTTCTGGTAGATGTGGCTCAAACCGTTGTTCGGATTCGCGCCAATCTCTTCCAGCACATCGCCATGTTTATCGAACAGTTCCTTGTAGAAACACCTTACTGCATGACCGAACACGATGGGGTGGGACACCTTCATCATGGTGGCTTTTACGTGCAGGGAGAACAGCATGCCAGTGTTCTTGGCATCTTCAATTTGCTTGTCAAAGAACTCGCTGAGCGCATTCTTGCTCATGTACATGGCATCAATGACTTCGCCATCAAGAAGCGGAAGCTCCGGCTTCTTCACCGTTACATTGCCGCTGGAATCTTCGAACTCGATGCGCACCTTGCAGGCCTTCTCTATCGTCGAGGAGGTCTCATGGGAAAAGAAGTCCCCGCCGCGCATATGCGCAACGTGGGTACGTGAAGCCTGGCTCCACTCCCCCATGCTGTGAGGGTTCTTGCGTGCATAGTTTTTAACCGCGACAGGGGCGCGGCGGTCGGAGTTGCCTTCGCGAAGCACCGGGTTCACCGCAGACCCGAGGATCTTGGTGTACCGGGCCAGAATATCTTCCTCTTCCTCGCTTTGCGGCTCATCAGGGTATTCCGGCACCGGGTAGCCATGCTCGTTAAGTTCGGCGATGGCCGCTCTGAGCTGGTGGATGGAAGCACTGATATTGGGAAGCTTGATGATGTTCGCTTCCGGATCCTGGGTCAGATCACCCAGTTCGGCCAGGGTGTCATTCACCTTCTGCTGGTCGGTCAGATATTCAGGAAAGCTGGCGAGAATGCGTGTAGCGAGGGAAATATCGCTGCTCTCAACTTCAATGCCAGCGATCGAAGTGAATTTTTCAATGATGGGTAAAAAGGAATAGGTCGCCAGCGCGGGCGCCTCGTCAGTCATGGTGTAAATAATTTTAGGCGTGGTCATAGAATTACAAGGTCCCAATTGTATTGGTAGAGCTTTCCGCCTGATATCAGTCGGCTTTTGGCCGTCAGATCAGCGGGCACCCAACAGGAGTGCTCCCTCCGAATAAAACTGTATTCTGCATAGGCTGGCGAGTATAGCACTGACCGTTTAGCCTTGTTAGGACAAGCGGTAGCAACCGCAGACCAACAACAGTCATCGATACTCACCCCATGGCGCAATTGATCTTACTTAACAAACCGTTTCAGGTCCTCTCCCAGTTCAGCGACGACCAGGGCCGGCGAACCCTGCGCGAGTGCGTGCCAGTGCCTGGCGTATACCCGGCCGGTCGACTGGACTGGGATTCTGAAGGCCTGTTGTTGCTGACCGATGACGGCGCCCTGCAGGCACGTATCAGCGATCCGCGGTTCAAGCTTCCCAAAACCTATCTGGTTCAGGTGGAAGGCAAGCCCGGGGGGCAGGAACTGCAAAAACTACGCCAAGGCATCACCCTGAAGGATGGCCCCACGCGCCCGGCCAAGGTCGAACTGATCGAGCCTCCCGAGTTATGGCCACGCAATCCGCCCGTCCGCTCGCGGAAAACCGTACCGGATAGCTGGCTCAAGCTCACCATAGACGAAGGTCGAAATCGACAGGTGCGGCGAATGACCGCAGCCATTGGTCACCCCACGCTACGACTGGTTCGCTGGCAGATTGGCGACTGGAGCCTTGAGGCTCTCGCCCCCGGAAAATGGCGGGCTATGACGGTTCACGCGCCGAAGCCGCCTGCAGCCAGGCAGCGGCGGCCTCGTCATCGCTCTGGCGGGCCTCGACCCAAATCCAGCGGCCGTCGATAAGCTCCTTCTTCCAGAACGGCGCGCGGGTCTTCAGCAGATCCATGATAAACGCACAGGCCGCAAACGCATCCTGACGATGCGGGGCACTGACGGCCACCTGCACGATGTCATCAGCCACCACCATGGTGCCGATTCTGTGCACCACCCAGGCACCATTGAGGTGCCATTTCTGGCCAGCCTGATCGACGATGGTGCGCAGCACCCCCTCCGTCATGCCCGGGTAATGCTCCAGATGCAGCGCTTCTACCCTGCCCTGCTCATCGCGCACCTGGCCACTGAACTGCACCATGGCGCCGCTGAGGCCTGCGTCGCGAAGCCAGTCGGACGGCTGCGCCGGCACCAGCTCCGTGTCCGTGACGGCCACATGAATCTTCATCCGCCCGTCACCGGTGGAAACAGGGCGACCACATCGCCATCCCGGACCGCCGCCTGCTCCTGGCTGAGCACCTCATTCACCGCCACCATATAGCGGGGTGTCGCCTCCAGCGCACCGGCCACCGACGGATTGTCGTCGGCCAGCCATGCGACCAGGGCCGCCACGGTATCGACACCATCCGGCGGCGTGACCGTCAGGCTGTCACTGCCCACCCGCTCACGCAGAGCAGCAAAGAAACGTATCTCTATCACCTCAATCCTCCCGCCGGAACTGGCCACTGCGGCCACCGGACTTCTCCAGCAGGCACACGGATTCAATCACCATGCCCCGGTCCACCGCCTTGCACATATCATAGAGAGTCAGGCTGGCCACCGATGCGGCGGTCAAGGCCTCCATCTCCACGCCAGTGGTGCCTTTGAGCTTGCAGGTTGCCTGCACGCACAGCGCATCCGCCCCCTCCGGCTCGATGGTCACCGTGACGCCAGTGAGCAATAGCGGGTGGCACAGGGGAATCAGGTCCCAGGTCTTCTTTGCCGCCTGAATTCCGGCAATCCGGGCGGTGGCGAGCACATCGCCCTTGGGGTGCGCGCCACCCAGTATCATTTCCAGCGTGGCCGGCTGCATACGCACCCGTGCCTGCGCAGTGGCGGTACGCTGAGTGGTGTCCTTGTCGGTCACATCCACCATCTGGGCCCGGCCGCTGTCATCCAGGTGGGTAAATCGTTGATCTGTCATGCTCAGAGGTGTCTCCGCTCTGTTGTCTGTGGCGCCGCTGCGCTACCATTCCCGCCTTTCCAGAATTGAATGAAGCATCGCCATTAAGCCCTCGACGGCAGCCGGTGCTTCCTGTCCGGTAGGATACGCTATGAACAGCTTTGAGCCGCACATTACTGTGGCCTGCGTAGTCGAACAAGACGGCCGCTTCCTGTTTGTCCGAGAAATGAGCAAGGGCGAGGAAGTGCTGAATCAGCCCGCGGGCCATGCGGAGTTCGGCGAGAACCTGATGCAGGCCGCCTACCGCGAAACCCTGGAAGAAAGCGCCTGGCAGGTAGAAATTACCGACCTGCTCGGCTGGTATATCTTCCAGCCCCACAAGGGCGCGGGTGTCTATTACCGCACCTGCTTCGTGGCCAGACCGATCAGCCACGACCCCAGACAGAAACTCGATACCGGCATTCTCGAAGCCGAATGGCTGACCCCGGACGAGTTTCGCGCCCGTCGACACCAGCACCGTAGCGCCCTGGTGGAAAAATGCCTGGAGGATTATCTGTCCGGGCGCCGACTGCCCCTGGACAGCATTTATCAGCACCCCTGGCCTCTGCAGAGAGGATGATTTGTCATGCGTAAGGCCCCAAAAGACACTCGAGTGATCGTCGGCATGTCCGGCGGTGTGGACTCCTCCGTGGCCGCGGCCCGCCTGATCGATGCCGGTTATCAGGTCGAAGGCCTGTTCATGAAGAACTGGAACGAGGACGACGGCACCGATTACTGCACCGCCCGCGAAGACCTCCTCGATGCCATGCAGGTGGCCGGCGTGCTGGGTATCGAGCTGCACACGGCCAACTTTGCCGAGCAGTACTGGGATCGCGTGTTCGCCCACTTCCTCGCCGAATACAAGGCCGGGCGCACCCCCAACCCGGACATCCTCTGCAACAAGGAAATCAAGTTCCAGGCGTTCCTCGATCACGCCATTACTCTGGGCGCGGATTACATCGCCACCGGGCATTACTCCCAGGTCAGTCATGGCGACAAAGCGCAGCTGTTACGCGCAGTCGACACTAACAAGGACCAGACCTATTTCCTGCATGCGGTGGACTACCAGAAATTCGACCGTACTCTGTTCCCGCTGGGCGATCTGGAAAAACCGGAAGTACGCCGCATTGCCGAAGAAAAAGGCTTCGACAACCACAAGAAAAAAGACTCCACCGGCATCTGCTTTATCGGTGAGCGCCGCTTCAAGGACTTCCTTGAGCAGTACCTGCCTGCCCAGCCCGGCACCATTGAAGATGATCAAGGCAATGTTATCGGCAAACACGACGGGCTCATGTACTACACCCTGGGCCAACGCCAGGGGCTGGGCATCGGCGGCCTGGCCAGTGCCAGCGAAGCGCCTTGGTATGTGGCCGGCAAGGACCTGGAGCGCAATGTACTGCTTGCCGTTCAGGGCACCGATCACCCGTTGCTCTATAGTCGTGAACTGACCAGCGCGCCCATGCAGTGGGTTGCCCTGGAAGCCCCGGCCTTGCCGGCCCGGCTCACGGCCAAAACCCGCTACCGCCAACCCGACCAGGCCTGCACCGTCAGCGATGCCGGCGACGGTCGGGTGCATGTCATATTTGATCAACCACAACGCGCCGTCACACCCGGACAGTCCGTGGTGTTCTACGATGGCCCGGTCTGCCTGGGCGGCGCCGTCATTGAGGAAACCGCATGAGCGAACGTTTCTCGCCGGAACAACAGCAACTGCTGGCCCTGGCCGCGGTGTTCGAAGCGGCCCAGCTGGCCGATGATGTGGCCCAACGAGGGGACTGCGACCCGAAAGCCTTCGAGGGACTGATTGCCGGCGTCATGGCACTGGATGCCGACGATTTCGACAGCATCTACGCCCATCCCGCCCTGCTCCGCGAAGGCGTCAGCCTGCTCAACCGCAGCCTGAACAAGGAGTCCCGTGGCGCCAACCTGCGCCCGCTCAACTACGGCCTGGCCCTGCTCCACCTGGCCGGCAAGCTGCGCAAGAATGAGGACACCGTAAGCATTCTGCGCAACCGCCTGCTGGCCCTGAGCGGCCAGCAAGCGCACTTTGACAAATTCTCCGATGACGCGTTTTGCCACCGCATTGCCGGTATCTATGTGGATACCCTGGGCACCTTTCGATTCCGCATTCAGGTCAAGGGCGACCCAGCCCATCTGCAGGACGACGACAAGGCCGCCCGCATCCGCGCCCTGTTCCTGGCCGGGGTGCGCGCTGCCTTCCTTTGGCACCAGCTGGGCGGGCGTCGCTGGCACCTCCTGTTCCATCGTAAACGCCTTCTCTCACTTATTGATTCCATTGATATCAATAATTTATAAGCGATTTCTAAAGTTACACATAGCTTAACTTTCAGCGGTCACCAGCAGCGGCGCAGTTTGCGGAATTTTGCTGTATGATTGCGCCGCCTTTGGAATGTACGTGTACGTACCTACTTGGACGATATTCGGGAGCCTGACATGTCCAGCCTTACCTCTTTGACTGCCATTTCACCGGTAGACGGTCGTTACGCCAGCAAAGTCGATGCACTGCGAAACACCACCAGTGAATACGGCCTGATTCGCTTCCGCGTCCATGTGGAAGTCAGCTGGCTGGAACAGCTGGCCCACGACAAGAACATCCCGGAAGTCCCCTTGATGAGTGGTCAAGCCGCCTGGAACCTGCGCGGCGTCACCCGTGATTTCGAAGTCCAGCATGCCGAGCGCATCAAGGCCATCGAAGCCACCACCAACCACGACGTAAAAGCCGTGGAATATTTCATCAAGGAACAGATGGCTGAACACGACGAACTGGCCAACATGAGCGAGTTCGTCCATTTCGCCTGCACCAGCGAAGACATCAACAACCTGTCCTACTCGCTGATGCTCAAGGAAGCCCGTGAACTCCTGCTGCCAAAGATGGACCAGGTGATCAGCGCCATCCGCAAGCAGGCCCACGCCCAGGCCGACCAGCCCATGCTGTCGCGCACCCATGGCCAGTCCGCCTCCCCCACCACCGTGGGCAAGGAAATGGCCAACGTGGTCGCTCGCCTGCAACGCCAGCGCGACCAGTTCGCCGCAGTGGAACTGCTCGGCAAGATCAACGGCGCCGTGGGCAACTACAACGCGCACCTCTCAGCCTACCCGGATGTGGACTGGGAAGCCTTTGCACGCCGTTTCGTGGAAGGCCTGGGGCTCACCTTCAACCCCTTCACCACACAGATCGAACCCCACGACTGCATCGCCGAGTACTTCCACGCCCTGATGCGCTTCAACACCATCCTGCTGGACTTTGACCGTGACGTCTGGGGCTACATCTCCCTGGGTTACTTCAAGCAGCGCACCGTGGAAGGCGAAGTGGGCTCCTCCACCATGCCGCACAAGGTCAACCCCATCGACTTCGAGAACTCCGAAGGCAACCTGGGCCTGGCCAACGCCATCATGGATCACCTGGCCGCCAAACTGCCCATGTCCCGCTGGCAGCGCGACCTCACTGACTCCACCGTGCTGCGTAACGTGGGCGTCGGCCTGGCGCACAGCCTGATTGCCTTTGAAGCCAGCCTGAAAGGCATCAGCAAGCTGGAAGTGAACCCGGCCCGCCTGGACGAAGACCTGGAGGCCGCCTGGGAAGTGCTGGCCGAACCCATCCAGACCGTCATGCGCCGCTATGGTATCGAGAAGCCCTACGAGAAACTCAAGGCGCTGACCCGCGGCAAGGACGGCATCAATCAGGACACCCTGACCGCCTTCATCAATGATCTGGCGATCCCCGATGAAGCCAAGGAAATCCTGCTGGCCATGACCCCGGCCACCTATGTGGGCAATGCCGCCCAGCAAGCCCGCAGCATCTGATGCCCTCAGCCCCCCCGCTGCCTGCCTTGACGCTGCCGCGCTTCATTCTCCCCATGAAGCCGGCAGCGTTTTTGCGTGAGCATTGGCAGAAAAAGGCCCTGCTCATGCCCGGTGCCGCCCGTGGGCTGGACCAGCCTGACGCCAACACCCTGGCCGGACTGGCACTGGAAGAGTCCGTGGAAGCACGCATTATCACTGGCGCCGGCAACGGCCCCTGGTCGGTGTTGCAAAGCCCCCTCGCCGATGATGTCTTCGAAACCCTGGGCGAGGAAAACTGGACGTTACTGGTCCAGTCCGTGGACCACTTCCTCACTGAAACCTCACTGCTGCTGGACGACTTCGCCTTCCTGCCCAACTGGCGGGTGGAAGACATCATGATCAGCTATGCCGCCAAAGGGGGCAGTGTCGGCCCACACTTCGACCGTTATGACGTCTTCCTGATTCAGGCCGCCGGCCACCGCCGCTGGCAGATTGGCGACGTGTGTGACGAGAGCACGCCCCGCCTGCCCACCGATGAGCTGAAACTGCTGGCCGAGATGCCCGTGCGCGAAGAGTTCGTCGCCGGCCCCGGCGACGTGCTCTACCTGCCCCCCGGCGTGGCCCACCACGGCGTTGCCGAAGACAGCGACTGCATAACCTGGTCGGTGGGTTTTCGCGCTCCGGACTACCAGATGCTGATGGCAGAAATTGCCGGCGAATGCCTGGCCGAGTCCGACAGCCAGCTATTCACCGATCCGGACCGGGAGGTCACGTCCGACCCCACCGTGCTGGCCGATGCAGACCGTCAACAGCTGATTCGGGGCGCCCTGGACCTGCTCCAGCCAGACGCCATCGAACGGGCGGTTTATCGCTGGCTCTCCACCCCCCGACTGGATGGCCTTGAATTTGCGATAGATGATCACCATATTCGCGAACGCGACAGCGACGTGGCGCTGGTTCGCCACGGCAGCGTGCGCCTGCTCATGCAGGGCAAACTGGCCTGGCTCAACGGCGACAGCCACACGCTAACAGAACAACAACGCCCGCTGGTGCAGTTATTGGCCAGCAAAAGACGCTACCGGGAAAGCGAGCTGGACGCCGTCATGACGCCCACCGCAAGAGAACTGCTCCATGAATGGATTGAACAGGGCTACTTCGCCCAACTGTAACGAGACCCCTATGGCTATCAGCATTATCGAAACCCGTTGGGACGAACACGAAGCCGCCCTGCGTGGTCTCCGCCAGAACGTTTTTATCAACGAGCAACACGTGCCGGAAGAGCTGGAATGGGATGGCGAAGACAGCGCCGCCATTCACTTTCTCGCGCTGGACGCCGAACAGCAGCCCGTGGGTTGTATTCGCCTGCTGCCCACCGGCCAGATCAGCCGCCTGTGTGTGCTTTCCGAACAACGCAACAATGGTGTCGGCAGCTCGCTACTGGTGGCCGCTGAAGAAACCGCCCGGGCCAATGGCATGGAAGAGATCTTCCTGCACGCCCAGACCCACGCCACCAGCTTCTATGAAGCTGCAGGCTTCTCCGTCTCCGGCGGCATTTTCATGGATGCCAACATCCCCCACCGGCAAATGTTCAAGCCGCTGATCTAGCCCATGCAGCTGGTCATTGGCGACGACGACACCCTGCACCACCCGGACCGTCACCACGCCGGCCGCTCGCTGGCCACGCTGATCGGCGCCAGCCGCCGCAGCCTCTGGCTGCGGGTTCCCACGCTGGATGCGCTCACCGACAACGCCGAGGTGTGCAGCGCCATCAAGCGCCTTGCCCTGAGCAGCGCCCGGGCCGATATCCGCATTCTGTTTGATCACCTGGACAGTGCGGTGCGCAACGGCCATCGATTGATTCATCTGTCACGGCGCCTGCCCTCAAGAATCACCCTGCGCCAGACCCAGAAAGACGACAACGATACCCAGCTGTGCTTTGCCATCGCCGACGGCACTGGCCTGTTTGAAGCCAGCGGCTGGCCCCAGCCCGCACGACTGGATCTGTGCGGGCACCGGCTCCCGCGTGCGCCGCGGCTGGGCAAACAGTTTCAGGAACATTGGGAACGCGCCGGCGGATCACCGGAGCTGCGTGAGCTTAGGCTTTGAATGTCGGATTACGGCTACGCCTAATACGACCTACTTGAAAGGTCGTTTTTTGTAGGTCGAATTAGCCTGAAAGGCGTAATCCGACAGTCTTTCAATCCCTCGCCAGGCTTGCGGTCAACTGCCAGACGGTTTGCCCGCTGGCCAGATACTTCTCTTCGAAATCCGTAGCGGCCTCCCCGTCTACCGCTAACGGCGCCAGCACCGCATCAATCTCACTGATTGCCAGCGCCGCTTGAACCTCCTCAAGATAAACCGGCCAGTTGCTGCGCAACTCAAGTTCACCGCCCAGCGCCAGCACGGAGGGCCACACCGGGTGCCCCTGCCAGCGCCGCTTCAGGTGGGCACTTTTCGGCCAGGGATTCGGGTAAAGGATCTGATGCCGGGCAAGTTGCCACTCGGCCTGCTCCATCAGGCGCCATAACCCGGTGCAGTCCGCACGCAGGAACAGTAGATTATCCGGCGGCTGCAGCCAACGGCGACCGCCGCGCTCCAGCCGGTTGGCCGACTGATCGACACCAATCACCAGCGCCTCCGGGCATGTCTGCGCCAGCAGCACGGAGGAGCGACCCGTGCCACAACCGGAATCCAGCATCAGAGGGCGATCTACCCCCTTGTCATCGCGCCAGGCCCGGGCCTGCTCGAAGGCACTAAGGTCGTGGTCGGCTATTGGAGCCCGCCAGGCCGACGCCAAGTGACGGCGCACCACTTTTTCCAGATCAACATGGACACCCGACTGATTCGAGCTGACCGCACGGCTATTAGCAAACATGGCATTCCTGACTGGCGAAGCGACTGACGGGACGCACATTGTAGGCATGGTGGGCGCCAGTGCCAGCCCCTGGCAGGATTTCATCGCCACCACCCTACTGGCGGGCCGCTGCGGGCAGCGCTACTGTAGAGAGAGTCGGAATCCCGCAACCACCGACCTCTGCGAGGACACCATGCGCCTGTGCCTGACACTGCTTATCATCATGCTTGCCCTTCCCGGCCTGTCTGCGGCTGACGATATGAGCATTCATGTGCTGGAGCGCCCGGACGCTCCCGCTCTGGTTCCTGTCATAGAGCCATTATTGCCGGCTGGCGGCTCCGTTCGCGCCTATCGCGGCAAGCTGATTGTGCGCACCACCGAGGCTAGCATGCAGGAGCTGCAAAGCGTTCTGGGCGGCCTTGAAGCCACCCCTTCAACCCTGATCGTGCATCTGCGGCGCCAACAAGGCAGCATCGATACCAACGTCCGGGGCCGAATCGAATCCGGTCAGGCACCGGTGATTCAGGGCGAGGTGCGCATCGGCCAGCAAAGCCAGCAACAGCAGCGCCAGGATCACTACCAGATTCGTACACTCAGCGGCTACCCTGCCAATGTGAGCCAGGGCACCCTGGTCGCGCTCAGCGGTGGCTATTACGGCACCACCTTCGCGCAGCTGGATCAGGGGATTCAGGTGACGCCACAACTGACCCCGGACGGCAGCGTGGTACTGCAGATCAGCCAGCGCTTTGATCAACCGGCCAGCCACAACACCGCCCGCACCCAACACAGCGCCACCACCTTGCGGGTCACGCCGGGCCGCTGGCAGCCCATGGGCAGCATCACCGTGACACAGAGTGGCAGCCGTCAGAGCATTGGAGGCTATCAAAACCAGCAACAAAGCATGACTTTGCCGCTGGAGGTGATGGTGGAAAAGGAGTAGCTGCAGGCAACAGGCTCGCAGGTAAGGCCCGATTCCTGCTGTAGGAGCGTCGCTGGCGGCGCGATTTCGGCGTATTGGTTAGAGCCCATCATCAACCCGCTAGACAAATCCGCATCCTCGCTGCGCGAGGTTCGCACCCTGAACGGTGCGCCTACAGCGGCTTCGTAGAAAGCCCCGGGATTGGGGTCACCCTTCCTGCCGAGTAAAAGCCACCCACAAAAAAGCCCCGGCTAGCGGGGCTTTTTTACTGTGCTGAACGCCTTACTTGGCTTTCAGCTCACGGCGACGACGGTGCAGAACCGGCTCGGTGTAGCCGCTTGGCTGTGCGCAGCCTTCGAATACCAGCTCACAGGCCGCCTGGAAGGCAACGGAGCCGTCGAAGTCCTTGGCCATGGGCACGTAGTCCGGATCGTTGGCGTTCTGACGATCCACCACTTCCGCCATGCGCTTCATGGTTTCCAGTACCTGCTCTTTGCTGCAGATACCGTGGTGCAGCCAGTTGGCCACGTGCTGGCTGGAAATCCGCAGGGTCGCGCGGTCTTCCATCAGGCCCACATCCTTGATGTCTGGCACTTTGGAGCAACCCACACCACTATCAATCCAGCGAACCACGTAACCCAGCATGCCCTGGGCGTTGTTATCCAGCTCCTGCTGGATTTCCTCGGCGGTCAGCTCGCGGGTCAGCAGCGGAACGGTGAGGATGTCGTCCAGGGACGCACGGGTGCGGCTAGCCAGCTTTTCCTGAACCTCAGCCACGTTGATTTCATGGTAGTGGGTCACGTGCAGCGTGGCGGCAGTCGGAGACGGTACCCATGCACAGTTGGCACCGGCTTTCGGGTGCCCGGCCTTGTTGGCCATCATCTGCGCCATTTCGTCGGGCATGGCCCACATGCCTTTACCGATCTGGGCGTGACCTTTCAGGCCGCATT
>OJBB01000429.1_pt1 | contig 14603 bp, 7 predicted proteins | sample 1590401 | NCBI WGS metagenome assembly OJBB01 (sample SAMN05416789, study PRJEB24817) | seawater metagenome | isolation source: Sea water | place: Canada:Atlantic | collected 2013-07 | reverse complement strand
TATCTCCTGAGACATTACGAGTATAGCGATGGTTCAATTGAATTAGATTATATTTGTTAATTTGGTAATCAACATTAACTTGCCCTTTGTTAGTAAAATTCTCTAGGGTGTTGTATTGAATATCTCCACTCACTTGCCATTGGTGATTTACTCGGTAAAACAAATCAGCTGCTACAGATGATTGTTTATTGTTAGTGACGTCATTATCAGTTAACAAAGCATCATTGGCAAGGTTGCTATTATTGTCACCAAGATATTGAATACGACCAAGACTAACACGAATTATTTCCAAGTTCTGTTCATCAAGTAGTCTACTCGTGATCCCCCAAGTATATTGATTAGCCGCTGCAATCCTATCTATGCCGCTATAACGAGTATCTCGAAAAATTCCGTGGAAATCATCTTGCAAAATAGTTGTGTCATATAAGCCAATATTAGATTGATCTTTGTCAGGCACATAAAGGTATTGTAATTGTGGTTCTAGGGTATGGCGATAGTTCTGTCCAAAAGCTGACAGTTGCCTATCAAAATTAACACCCGCATGAATGCGAACTTTGGGCAACGTTCTTTCTACCGTTTCTTCTAGTGAACTTCCTGTCGTAATATTGTCTTGTTGATAATATGTATGCATTAACTTTACTTCAGAATTTAAAAACCAAGCAGGTCTTGTAATTGGGAAGGTAAAGCCTGCTTCAACATGGTAGCGGTTTGCTTCTACTTGATCTTTTTGTGACGATTGAAAGTTAGTTAACTCAGAATAAAGTTCAAATTGGCCAGATAAAAAATTTAGCGGTTGCTGAGCCGATAGTTCAATATGCGGTAAAGTCTTATAACTAGATTGATGGTCACCTAGCACTTCAAAATCTTGTAATTGTAGTGTTGCTTGCCACTGCTCGCCAAAGTAAGCCAACTCGCCTGTTTGATACAGGTAAGCATCGTTGGAATTATATTGTTTACTGCCAATATCAACTAAATAGTTATCATCACTGATGGTGGTGTAATCAATATAAGCGCGGAAATCCTCAGAAAAAGTACCTATATGTTGAAAGCGTGCTAAGTACCTAGGATCGTCATTAGTTTTGATTTCTTTATCGTTATTTAAATATTCAAGATCAATTTTACCCGATTGCTGGTCTATTAAATAACGAAACTCAGTTTGCAATTGGGTACCACGTTTAGACATATAACGCGGAGTAATTGTTGCATCATAATTTTCAGCAATATTCCAATAAAAAGGAGCGGAAAACTCTACACCTGAGTTGCTTGATGTGCTGAACTCAGGATATAAAAAACCACTCAAACGTTCTTTTGATATTGGAAAAGAAAAGTAAGGCACATAAAAAACAGGTACATCGAGTACTCTAAATTGCGCATGATAAGCTTCACCAAAATCCCCTTTTGCGGAGAGGTTAATCTCAGAAGCTTTTATTTGCCAATCGGGTACTTCTTGTAAACAGGTGGTAAAAGTCGAGTCCACTAAACTCATCATGCCATCACTGTTGATTGACAGTTTCCCAGCTTTACCATGGCCTGGATTACCATCAAGTTGATAGGCTGCAGCAGTCATTTCTGTTGATTTGTCTGTTTTACTTGCATTGAGCGTATTGGCAAAAATATTGATTTGTTTACCTTGGTAATGAATATTACCAATGGCTTCAATTTCCATTTTTAACCGATTAAAAGAAAGTTTATCTGCAATGATTTTCTGATCTTTGTCTACTAAAATAACAGAGCCATTAAAAAGTGCAGTTTGATCTTGTTCGATACTTGCTTGTAAAGAGGATATGCGAATGGTGCTATCAAGAACTTCTGGTATTCCTATGGCAATATCATCAAATACCGGTAGTGGACACATCATTACCCTAGTTTCAGGCATTGGATTGGTATTTTCTTCGTTAGCTTCTGCTACTGCTGATAAGCTAATTAATAGTGCGATTAGGGTAAAACTTAATGTACGGGAAAAAAGCATTTATTGTCCGGAAATGGTAAAAGTATTTATAAATTGATTTTATAGCGATGAATCAAGTATTTTAACGGCTAATTGCTTTATGATATAGCAATTTTTTCAGTTGGACTAACTTCTTATGTCGAATAGCAATTTGAATAAATTTCTTTCTAACGTAGAGTTATGCCCAATATACATTAACAAGACAAGTTTTTTTAGATTTAGTTCTTCTAAATTTAATGAATTTAACCAAGTTAATGGGTATTTAGTGAGCTCCTGAAGGGCGAGTTTAGAAGGCTTATAGGCAACGTTATTGATTTAGAGAAAGACGCTACATGGATGTAGCTTCTTAGAGAATGCAGGAGCATATTCTCCTGAAAAAACCTTCTCCGCAATCAATGCTTTACCTCTGTGCCTTTAATTATCGCTGAGTGGGAAGAACTTAATCAATATATTATAGGTCCATCTGTAAGTTAGATATTATTGTAAGGAATGCTTAAAAAAATGCATATTTGGGGTAAGGTTTTAGGTTTTTTGTTTGGTTTTATGCTCAGTAGAAACCTGTTTGGAGCTTTATTAGGCCTGTGGCTTGGTCATATGTTTGATCGCGGGCGAGGTTTTAATTTCAATGGATTAGCCGGTGGAAAAGAGGATGAGATAGCTCGACAAGCTGCTTTTTTCTATACTACTTTTTCAGTGATGGGACACGTTGCTAAAGCCAAAGGGCAAGTGACTAGCCATGAAATTATGTTTGCTAGTGCCTATATGGACAAGCTGGGATTAAGTAGCGAATTACGCGAACAAGCACAAGATGCTTTTCGTGAAGGAAAATCAACAGGGTTTCCACTTAAAGATCGTCTGGTCAAATTTAAACGTTTGATGGGTAACAGACAGGATTTGCTGTTAATGTTTTTGGAAATCCAAGTTCAAGTTGCTTTCAGTGATGGCGAATTAGATGACGCAGAGCGTTCCGTTTTGCACACCATAGCAAAACTTCTGGGTTATTCGTCAGGTGAACTTGATAAGTTACTAGAAATGATTATAGCGGGGGCTAATTTCCATCAACAACAAGGTGGTCGAGGTTATCGTCAACAAGGAACAGGAAATATCCCTGCGAGTGGTCAGCAATTAAATAATGCTTATAAAGTACTTGGGGTCGATAAAAACACAGAAATACGAGTAATTAAAAAGGCTTATAAAAAATTGATGTCTCAACATCACCCCGATAAATTAATGGCTAAGGGCTTACCGCCAGAAATGATGGAAAGTGCCAAACAAAAAACACAAGAAATTCAAGCTGCATATGACTTAATTGAGAAGCAGAATAAATAACATCTAAAGTATGCTTAAGGCATTATTTATATGGTTTGTATTTAATGCCATTTTTATCTTATAAAGCTATTCAATATTGAATAGCTTTTTTATTGGCTCTGAACTCTACCAACCAATGGCTTTTAGCCAACTATTAATTTGGATCAATAACTCTTCTTCTGGATAATAGCCAGAAACGGTATTGTTTAACTGCCGTTGGCGGTAATACACTTTCATCTCTTGCTTCGAAAAGGCCTTTCTTTGTGCTGAAGTGCTTATCACAAGAGGATTATCGTATTTAAGGTAGAGGTCGAGCACCGGCAGCTCAGTTAACGCTAATTGATGTGCAAAGTATTCATTTACACTATTAATGAGTTCAGGATTGCTCTGTCTATAGCCACTTAATATTATAAGCGCATTGGGTTGTTGGCTTCCGTCTTGGTTGTATAAATCTACTAGAAAAGCTGCATTATTTCCTTGAGCAATAACCAGTACTATACCCGGATACTTCCTTGCGGTATTCATGACGGCATTGAGCATGCTATTTAGTTTACTTTTATATTCTTTGAGGGTTAATTGGTTTTCTTTTTTTTGTTCTGCTACGGTAATTGCTGTTGAGGGATAATTTTCTGGTTTATTACTTGGTTGTATTGCAATAGTACTCCAGCCTTTAGCTGGCAATGCATTTCGTAAGTAATTAATGGCTTTTGGATTGGTGGCACCTTGCTGCCATTCAGGTAGTAAAATCACCACACCTTTACTATTCGCACTGGTATATCTTTTCACTAAAGTTAAATAGTCATCAGGCCCTGCCAGTAAAGGTTTTACCTGTTCATCCGCCAAGTAATGCTTAAGATCTTCTTTATGTTGTTTGGTTAACTCGATAGGCTTTTTTACTGGTTCAGTTTTATTTGCAGTCTTTTGACTACCCTCGATTGAAGCGTCAGGTTTTTTCTCTTCTGCAAAGGTCGTTGTGCAAACAAACGCAAGTGCGCAGATAAATAAAGTTATTAACTTTGAATTAGATTTATTTTGGCTAATGTTAGGTAAACTTATTTTGTGCAACTTTTTTTCCTTAAGTCTCATAGATATTTACCAGTAATTCTATATCGACCATAGAATAAAAAGCGTGACATAAAAAGCATTAAATAAAAGGGCACGGTGCATTAAAGGTAATTGCTTGTTCGGTACTTGGATGAAATAAACTCAAATTCAATGCATGCAGCTGTAATCTATTTCTCATACTTAACGCTTCCTCAGGTGCATATAGTCTATCCCCTAAAATGGGATGACCTAACGCTAACATATGAACTCTAAGTTGATGAGACCGTCCAGTGATTGGCGTCAACTCAAGGAAAGTACTCGCTTGTTCATCTGTAGAATCATTATGGCTAAGCACGCGATAATGAGTCAGAGATTTTTTGCCATTTTCATGGTCGACTTTTTGTTTTGGTCTATTTGGCCAGTCTGATATCAGAGGTAAATCAACACTACCTTCATTTTGTTTGACTAGACCCCATACGCGGGCAAGATAGCTTTTTTGAGTTTTTCTCTGTTCAAATTGACGACTAATAGCAACATGGGCAGGCTTGTTCAATGCCATAATCATTATGCCTGACGTCGCCATATCTAATCTATGAACGACCGTTGCAGTAGGTAAAACTCTTTGTACGCGATTTTGTAAACAATCTTGATGTTCAGGTAAGCGACCCGGTACGCTCAGAATACCACTTGCTTTATTTAAGACAACAATATCATCATCTTGGTAAATAATATCAAGATAAGGTGACATAGGAGGGAGGTAGATAAAATCAGGATTTGCGCTCATTACTTTCTCAGAAATATAGGGCTATGATCTGATGAACTTAGCCCTATAATTTATTAGTGGATTGCCAATTTACCTGCAGACATTAGTGAGTAACTACTATCATGCGAATTGCTTCAAAGGTCAATTGCGCTTTATCAATATAGTGACTTAATTCATCTTGTTGCTGGCTAATAAAGTCAATCTCTTCTTGGCGTACACTTGGATTAATCGCTTTTAATGCGGTTAATCTTTGTTGCTCTAACGAAAGTTTATTTTGCATTGCCGTTAACGATTTCTTTTGGATGTCAATAATATGCTGCGCGCCATGTGTTTCTGCTTTGGCAACCAAAGGAGCAATTTGTGACTTGAGCGCTTTGATAAGCTGTAATGCCATTTGTTTTTTAACCGGTGACAATTGTTTATCAAGTACTTGTTCGCTGACTTTATCGGCTAAATTGTTGCCATTTTTGTCGACTAAAATACGAATAGGCGTAGTAGGTAAGTAACGACCAAGTTGCAAATGTGCTGGAGCAGTAGCTTCAACAGTAAATAAACACTCAAGGAAGAATGTACCTACGGGTAGTGCTTCATTTTTTAATAAACCAATACTAGCATTACCAATTTCATCGCTCAAAACCAAATCCATCACACCACGAACCATAGGGTGATCCCAAGTTAATAGTTGGTAATTTTCATTAACTAAGGCGGTTTCTCTATCAAAAGTCACCGTGGTGCCATCTTCTGGTAAACAAGGGAAATTGCTATTAAGCATGTGCTCGCTTTGATTTAAAGCGATAGCATTATCAGCTTTGTCATCTTGCTGCACACCAAAAACATCGAGTGCCTGAAACATGAATTGAGGTAAACCTATATCATTATCAACTTGTTGAATCTTTTCAACTAATTCATGAGCACGACCTTGGCCTGATGAATTCAGTTCTAATAACTTATCTCGACCGGATTCTAACTCAGCTTTAATTGATAAATGTTTCTGCCAACTGTCACTGATGAGTGATTCTGCCTCAACGGACTGTTGCTGACAGGTTAATGCTAATGAAAGTAATTGTTCGCCGAAGGTTTCAAAAACTACTCGACCCGTAATACAAGTATGCTCAAATGCTTGCATACCTTGTTGGTACCAATCAAATAATAACTGCTGTGCGGAATCTTCAAAGTAAGGCACATGAATACGGATTATCTCTGTTTGTCCTATGCGATCTAAGCGACCTATACGTTGCTCTAATAAATCAGGGTTACTTGGTAAGTCAAACAGTACTAGATGATGAGCAAATTGGAAATTACGTCCTTCACTACCAATTTCCGAACAAAGTAGTAGTTGGGCGCTATCTTCATCTTGGGCAAAATAAGCGGCAGCCTTATCGCGTTCAAATATAGATAAACCTTCATGGAACACAGCGCTACGAATACCTTCTTTAATTCGAAGCACGGCTTCCAAATCGATAGCTGTTTGGGCATTTGCACAAATGACTAAGACTTTTTCTTTTTTAAGCGATTGTAGCAGTTCAATCAAATAATCAACGCGAGGATCAAAGTCGGTCCAAGTCTCATTTTTCTGATCTAAACCGTGAAGCATTTCGGGAGTAAAAATATACTTAGCTTGTTTTGATTTAGCTAAAGCTTCAGGGCTATCACTGAGCATAAACTCATTAATGTTATCTTGGTATTGCTCTGGCATATCCAGTGCTACAGGCACTACTTGACGAGCAGGGAAACCTTTAATCGTATTTCGAGAATTTCTAAACAAGATACGACCAGTGCCATGTCTGTCGAGTAACTGTTTTAATAGCTCTCGGCGTACTTTTGTTGATTGCTCATCATCTGTTTGATTTAAATTAGTAAGTTGAATACTGATATCCGTTTCTTTCAGTAAATCTGTGAGCGTTGCTTCTTGCTCACTAGAAAGCTTTTTACCTTCAACTAACGCATTGGCGGCATCTGCAACTTCACTATAATGCGACTCTTCTTCGGTAAATTTTTGATAATCATAAAAACGGTCTGCATCAAGTAAACGTAAACGTGCAAAGTGACTTTCATGCCCTAATTGATCAGGCGTTGCAGTTAATAATAGAACACCTGGGATAACTTTAGCGAGTTGCTCAATACATTGATATTCAATACTTGGTTTATCTTGTTGCCAGTTCAAATGGTGTGCTTCATCGACAACCATCAAGTCCCAATCTTCACTGACTAGTGCTTCATACCACTCTGGGTTATTAGTGATAAAACCGAGATTAACCAATACCAATTGTTCTGAACTAAAAGGATTAGCTTTTTTACCATCTACATAGTTATCTTGGCTTGTTTCAACACAGCGCTCATTATCAAAGATACTAAAATTAAGATTAAAACGACGTAGCATCTCAACTAACCATTGATGCATTAATGATTCAGGTACTATGATAAGAATTCTTTTTGCACGACCCGTGACTAATTGTTGATGAATAATTAGTCCCGCTTCAATTGTTTTACCCAAACCAACTTCATCGGCGAGTAAAACTCTAGGGGCAAAGCGATTACCGACTTCATCGGCAATGTAAAGTTGGTGAGGTATTAAGCTGACTCGGCCGCCCGTTAAACCTGTTAAATCAGATTGCTGCTGCTGATATTGATGTTGCAGGCAATCTTTGCGCAAACGAAACCAGTCTAAGCGGTCAACTTGGCTATTTAGTAAACGGTCGTGAGGTTTATTGAATTTAATAAAATGATCTATCATCACTTCTTTTAAGATGATTTTTTCATTGGTATCTTGGCGAATGCCTTCATAGCTAATGATACCTTGGGCTTCACTATGTGAAATGACCTTTAACGACCAGCCTTCGTGGCTAGGAATAAAGTCATCTTTATTAAAAATAACACGCGTCAGCGGGGCATTATCTTTAGCATACTTGCGGGATTCACCTGTGGCAGTAAATACAATATTAACAAAGCGGTGTTCAACCCCTGTTACCGTACCCAATCCTTGATCTGATTCACTGTCACTGATCCAACGCTGACCTACCTGAAATGGCATAAACTTACTTCTCCAACGATTGCTTAGTTATTACTTTATATTTGATTTAAAGCGAACTAAGCATTAAAAACTAGGGGGTAAAAAAAAGCGCTATAGTACTCCTTATCATAGACGGAATCATTAAAAAATTATGCTTGCTTAGTGATTATTAAGATATTATTGTGAGTAGGCTATACTTCAAATACAGTATTGTTCTTTTATATTTGTTTTGTCAGTGACTCACGGAGATTGCTCATGACTGAAGAGAATATGATTAATGAGAATATGTTAAGTGATAATTTAAGCCAAACGTCTCAAATCGATGAGACAATTGACCAACCCATTATCTATATATTAGATACCAACATCCTTTTACACGAACCCTTCGCTTTCCTATCTTTTAAAGAGCACGATGTCGTTGTTCCCATGACAGTGCTAGAAGAACTCGATTCAATTAAAGATAGACGTAAAGATGTCAGTAGAGACGCCAGAGTGGCCATAAGGGCGCTTGAAGACACTCTGCGAGATGCTAGTCCTGAACAAGTACTTACTGGAGTAAAGTTACCTCAAAATGATGATCAGCATCCCAGTGGCTGTCTCGCCATTATTAATGATTACGCACTTGAGAAAACAGCTCATACTTTATCTTTTAATGAAAATGATAATCGTATCATTAACGCCGCATTACATATTCAAGAGAAAACACCGAATAAAAAAATTGTTTTAGTTACTAAAGATATCAACATGCGACTGAAAGCCAAGGGAGCAGGACTCGCCCACGTTGAAGATTACAGAACAGATCAACTTATTGATGATATCCAGTTTCTGACTAAAGGTTATCACCAATTTGAAGGTGACTTTTGGCAACAAATTAAATCTGTCGATAGTGAAACTGAAGGGAGAAATACTACCCACTATATTGCTAAAGAGATGATACCTTTAACTTATATAAATGAATATCTACTCGATGATGGAGATACCTTTGCTGGCAAGGTTACTGGTTGGGATGATGATAAAGTATCTATTTTAGATCTTGGACGTGACCGATTATTAGCAAAAAGTGCCTGGGGCATTAACGCTAAAAATATTTATCAAGGCATGGCAATGGATGCGTTATTGGACCCAACGATTGATTTGGTTATTCTCACTGGACCAGCAGGTAGTGGTAAAACCTTACTTGCTTTAGCGACCGCTTTAGAGCAAGTCATAGAGAGAGGGCTTTACGACAAAATAATTGTTACACGTAGTACTCCTGAAATTGCCGAGTCTATTGGTTTCTTGCCAGGTACAGAAGAAGAGAAAATGGCACCATGGCTTGCTGCTATTACTGACTCTCTTGAGGTATTACACCAGCAAGATGAAAGTATGCATGGCAGCTTGAATTATATTATGGATAAAGCAAATATCCAATTTAAGTCAGTGAACTTTATGCGTGGGCGAAGCATTCAAAATGCGCTAGTACTGCTTGATGAATGTCAAAACTTAACTGCGGCCCAGTTAAAAACTATTATCACTCGGTGTGGTGAGGGGACTAAGTTAGTTTGCTCGGGAAATTTAGCACAAATTGATAGTAACTATTTGACCGCAGTTACTTCAGGGCTGACATATATAGTAGAGCGTTTTAAAAATTTCCCTGGTTCAGCTACCGTAAACTTAAATGGTGTTGTGCGTAGTAGGCTGGCTTCATTTGCGGAGGAAAATCTATAGTTTATTTATATACTTGGAAAAGTAGCTTAGTTAAATACGCTACTTTTCCTTGTTTAAAACAAGCGACTGCTTTAACTTATCAAGTCATCTCATTATGTAAACAGACAGTTAAGGCTTTTTAGTGTATTACCAAGCGGGTATAAATACAGTTTTTAGGCGCTATAATATCACTGTTGTAGTTGCCTTTATTGTCATTATTCTCATCGCCTTCTCTGCAGCCTCTTTCCGATATTTCAATCAAATTTCACAGCATAAACAGCAAAGTTTGGTAGAGCTCCAGCAAGAAGCTATTCAGCTAAATCTTATGTTAGAACAAAGTGTGCAAGCGGTAGTTGGCATACAAGAATTCGCCGAATATATTCTAAAACACCCTAATGAAATAAATATCCCTATGCCTTCTTTGTTACAACAAGAAGATATGTTTTATTTAAATAAACCTCTGCATGATGTCATTAAACAAGGTAAGCGTTTAAGCAGCAATATCACAGGTATAGGGCAAGTTAGTCAGTTTGGAGCGTTAAAAAAACAAGAAATAGCAATGGCTAATGCATTAACGCCTGCATTTGTTGCTGCGCAAAATATTCTCAAAGAAGCCACATGGTTTTATTATATTTCCTTGGATAACTTTGTGAATATATACCCCTGGGTGGACCGTGAAATATGGCAGTTCAGTGAGAAAGCCCTTGATAGCCAACACAATAAATCGATGAGAGTTTTAACGGCAAAAGACAATCGAGTTATTTGGTCTCCTCCTTATTTAGATGCGGCAGGCGGCGGGATGAATGCTTCACTAGGTACTGGAGTTTTTCACCAAGATAAGCTGCTAGGTTCAGTCGTTATTGATCTTAATTTATCTCGATTACACGCCAGTTTGCCTGAGTTAGAGTCAGATACTCAAGGTTTTGTTTTATATAATGAAAATAATGATGTCCTCCTTTCGAAGCGATTGGGGAAAGAGTCATTAAGTTATCGTGCTTCTTGGCAAGATTTGTTACCTGAGTCGCTTCAAGGTCTTACTGCGAAGCATTTAGCTAAAATGGGTGATACTGAGCGCTTAGGTGATTGGTTTATTGAAAAACAGTTACTTACCGCTAATGGTTGGACCTTATTGAAATATCAAAAATATGAGGACTTTTCAGCGCCACAATATAGTGATTTTATTTTTGTATTTTCTATGTTATTCATTGGCTTATTAGCATTTCTGATGTTGGTTAATACCATGACAAAGCGTACTTTTATTAAACCAACAACTGAATTTATAAGCCATATTGAATACTGTGCTGTAGGAGATCCCGGTAAGGTTTCCCCTGCCGCGGATTGGTTACATTGGTTTCAAGTAGTTGAAGATATTTTTGCTCAAAACCGTAGTTTATTACTACAACTCACAGAGCAAAATGATGTGTTAGATAGTCGTGTAATTGAGAAGACTAAAGCACTACAGGAAACTAGTGCTAAACATCAACGTGATTACGCACTGTTGCGGTCGGTGATGAATGCTATTCCTGAATTGATTGTTTTTAATGATCCTGATGGTTTATTAATGGGGTGCAATAAGGCTTTTGAGCGCTTAGCTAATCATTCAGTCGAACAAATGTTAGGGGTTAATTCAGCTAACTTTATGCCAACCCCTCTGGCAGAAGAAATTAAAGTCCTGAATGCTTTGAATAAAAATGTTTACCCTCAACAAGCATTGATTAAAGCAGGGGAGTTTATCTATCAAGGTTTTTGTAATGAATTTACCGATGAGCAAGGCAACATACTCGGTACTATCAGTATTTTTCAAGATGTAACGCTACAACAAAAGACACAATCAGCGCTGGAAAAAGCGAAAGATCAAGCTGAGTATGCTAACCGAGTGAAGATTCAGTTTCTTGCAAATATGAGCCATGAAGTCAGAACTCCTATCAATGCTATGCAGGGCATGATGGACTTATTAACAAAGACTTCCTTGGATACTCGTCAGCAACATTATTTACTAAACGCGCAAAGTGCTTCATCAACCTTGCTTCATCTTGTTGATGAGCTGTTGGATTTATCTAAAATAGAAGCAGGTAAAATGGTTGTCAGTCAAAATGCCGTCAACCTGCCTGTTATTATTAATAAAGCCTTAAAACTTAATATTGCCAATGTCGACCATCAACGCGTTAAGATCATTGTTGATATGAGTGCCGACGTCCCTAGCAACGTAATCAGTGATGAAATGCGTCTAGTGCAAGTGTTAGCTAATTTATTTAATAATGCTATTAAGTTTACCGAAGAAGGAGAAATTAAGTTAACCATTGATGTGCTTTCAATAGATTCAACAGTAGCGAAATTACGCTTTCGAGTAAGTGACACTGGCATAGGTATAGCGAGCAATAATCAAAACCACTTGTTTAAAGCTTTTAGTCAAGCCGATGAATCTATGACGCGAAAATATGGTGGATCAGGGCTAGGTTTGTCTATTTGCCAACAAATAATTAAGTTACTTGGTGGGAAGATCACACTTACTAGCCAATTAGGGCAAGGCAGCGAACTTAGCTTCGTCTTGCCATTTCAACTCGTTCAACGTGATGTTTTGGATAAGAAAAAATCAGTGATAGATGGGGATTCAACTCAGCAAGTTACTGCAGAATTAGTACCAAATTTACCTGCAGAACTAAGTCAGCCATTGTTATCTGATATTACTGTTTATGTTATTGATAAAACGCTTTCAACTAGCTTGACACTAAGTCTTGCTAAAATGAATTGGCAGCTGCATAACGTTAGTAGTGTTGAAGCGTTATGTCAGTTGGACATTACAGAGAATAGTATCTTGCTTATTGATGAGGCAGATTTCGTTCAGCAACAAAGCCATCAAGCGTTGAAAGCCCCTTTAGCTAAATTTAGATTACTTTGTTTGTGTCAGCCCGCATTAACACAGCTAGATAATAAAACATGCAACTATTTGGACCAGTTATCGATACCTTATTTATTAGTTGATATGCCGTTATTCCGTTATGCACTTGACCAAATATCACAAGCCTTATTTTATAATGTTGAGCACGCGATGCACCAAGGTAAAAACTTAAGACTAGTGGTTGATAATAATCAGGCTAATCCAAATGTACTCATTAGAAAAGAAGATGCCGTTGACCTGCAGGAACGAATTATTACGCATAGTGAGCAAAGCTTAAAAGGTGTGTCAGTTTTACTGGTTGAAGATAACTTAGTTAATCAATTAGTGGCTAAAGAATTATTATTAAACATGCAGGCGAAAGTGACGATAGCTGATAACGGCCAAAGAGCTTTGAACCTTTTAACAGAACAAGATTTTGATGTTGTGTTAATGGATATTCAAATGCCTATTATGGATGGACTTACCGCAGCTAAACATATTAGAGCGCAAAGTAAGTATCAACGTTTACCCATCATTGCTATGACAGCTCACGCTCGCGAAGAAGATAAAGAGCACAGTTTAGCGGTGGGAATGAACCTACATATGGCTAAGCCTGTTACAGGACAAGCTTTGCTAAGTAGTATAAAGAAAGTGTTAAGTAACCTAAGCGCTGTTTAAATAGCGTTAGGTTAAGTTTTTAGAGAAGAGTTGCTCTAATTTTTTGATCGTTTCATTAATTTTACTAACATCAGTTGGCGCAATGAAAATAGTATCATCACCAGCAATAGTGCCGAGTACGCCATCACTTTTACTTAAACTATCAAGTAGTCTGGCAATTAACTGCGCAGCACCCGGGCTCGTTTGAATAATGATCATAACCTCATTATGCTCTATTTCTAATACTAGCTGCTTAAGAGGGCTTTGTGCAGTAGGTACACCTAATTCAGCAGGTAAACAATAGACCATCTCTTGACGAGCATTTCGCGTTCTTACTGCACCAAATTTACTGAGCATACGAGATATTTTTGATTGACTAATGTTATCAAAACCATTGGCTTTTAGTGCATCAACGATTTCTCCTTGAGAGCCAAACTGCTCTTGTTTTAATAAATCTTTGAATTCTTGTACGAGTGCTTCTTGTTTTTGTAAACCGCTCATAATGCGTAATCAACCCTGTAGTAGACTAAAGTGGCGTTTGTAATCAGTGTAAATAAAGATAGTATACGTCATCGCATCAGAATACTGAAAGTTAATATCTGAGTAATACCAATTGAAGTAATGGGTAGATCATTCAGCGAGAATTAAAAGGTTTAGAGGCAAGGCATTGATTGAAGAGAATGGTTATTTCCTTGTCAAAATCAGTAACGCCGCATAAAACCTTTTAAACTCGCCCTTGGGAGCTCGTCAGGAAAGTGATAACGTCACAAATTTGTTTGATATAGAGCGACTATATACGTATAAATTTTGTTTGTTCTAACTTCCCAGGCCACAGCTCTGAATGGACTCCTTCATTATTTCATTTGGTATAATAGAGTATAACAATTGTTTTTTACCCGCTTATGCTATATCTTTTGGTCAGCAAAAAATTAACGTATTTACTCGAATAATATTTTAATAACAAATTTTACAACAATTAAACCCACTTAGTTCCGGAGAAATCAAATGAAAGTAGCTGTTTTAGGCGCCGCAGGCGGTATTGGTCAAGCATTATCATTATTATTAAAAACTCAATTACCAGCAGGTTCTGAGTTATCTTTATATGATGTTGCACCTGTTGTTCCTGGTGTTGCCGTAGATTTATCACACATCCCAACTGACGTTAAAGTTGCAGGTTTTGGTCGTGACGACCTTAGCGGCGCATTAACTGGTGCTGATATTGTTTTGATTCCAGCAGGTATGCCTCGTAAGCCAGGTATGGATCGTGCAGATTTGTTCAACGTAAATGCTGGTATTATTAAAGTATTGG
>OJBB01000428.1_pt1 | contig 14615 bp, 12 predicted proteins | sample 1590401 | NCBI WGS metagenome assembly OJBB01 (sample SAMN05416789, study PRJEB24817) | seawater metagenome | isolation source: Sea water | place: Canada:Atlantic | collected 2013-07 | reverse complement strand
CTCTTCAATCAATGCCTTGCCTAAAGGCATTTCTAATTCCAGCTGAAACCTGCATCTTCAAGTGGCTTGGGTATATGTTCTGTTAAGTGTTTTTGTTATTAGTTTGAATGAATGATTTTTTAGCTAGAAAAAGTAATAGCCCTAAAAGTGTAAATGTTAACAATGACATCACAGGGATATTTATAAAACCAAGTAAATTAAAGTGGGTTTCAGAGCAAGGGATTCCTTGCACGCAAGGCTGTGCTGCTTCTGGGATAATTCCAGCAACTACTAATACGTGAAATAGCGCAACGAACCAACCAAAGATAACTAATGAGCTTGCATAGCGAATAATGCTGACATCAAAAGGGAAAAGTGCCAAAGGCAGCATTATCACTAAAGGGTAAAGCGCTATCCGTTGATACCAACACAACACACAAACGGGTAACTGTACTATTTCGCTAAAAAATAAGCTAATCAAAGTACCACTTGTAGCGAGTATCCATGCAAAAAAAATTAAATTCCAAGGTTTATTGTTTTCAGTGACAGCTGTTTTTGTATTATTCATTTGCCTTTATCTGTCTTTAATAAATAAGAGGTAAGTGTAACTAATTTTGACGGTATTCATCTGTATCATTTATGTAGCTTTGCAATAAATTATCGTTAAGTTTGTTTTAGGTCAGAGTATTGAGCAAACTTAATGTGAAAGTTCAGCCAATTTAGTTCGCCAAGGAAGAAAAGCGAATTGATGTATAGTGTTAGGAGTTACTCTCACTTTTAAATTGCAAAGAGAATATGCTCAATCAGGTATCGCTCCCTCAAACATAGCATTGTCTAAGTAGGCAAGCTGTTGAAAGATAATATTAATAGCGGCTAAATAAAAATTTTTATTTATATTTTCATAATCGTCAAACTCACTATGATAGTTTTTATGTGTCCCCACACCAAAATAAATAAATGGAATCCCTGCTCTACTAAATACACCATGGTCACTTGCCATAAGCCAATTGGATCTGTTGACATTAGAGCCCACGCTTTTAACGCGTTTGAAACCAGCCGTTAAATGAGCACTTGAATTTTTTTTGAAGTGTTCTTGCAGTTGAGAAAACTCATCAAGCTGTTGAGCCGAAAGTATTTGTGGAAGATCTTTACTTAAAAATCGTAATTTCTTCGTTTTTTTACTTCCTGCAATCATATCTAAGTTGATATTTAGCTTAATATCACTCAATAGTTTTTTTTGCTGAGAAATAAAAGCTTTAGCACCTAATAAGTTAACCTCTTCGCCATCAGTAAATAATAAAATAACACTATGTTTTAATGGCTTCTCTCTCAATAATTTTGCATAAAGTAATAAGGCTGCAGTCCCGGAAGCATTATCATCGGCGCCGTTATAGACTTTATTTCGTATTGTGCCAAGGTGGTCATAATGGGCGGTGAGCACAAGGTATTCGTCTTTTTGATGACTACCCTGTATATAGCCAATAATATTAGTGCCGTGTTTTGATTTAAACAAACCTGATTGTGTGAAGTTGTGGCGGTATTGATTGTTAAATGCGGGTATTGAGAGAGCCTTGAGTGTAGAAACAAGAAAGTCTTGTGTTTCAATGCTACCTTGGCTAGAGAATTTACGTCCTTTAAAATGATCTGAAGATAATGTTTTTAAATGCTCGAGCACTGATACATTATCTTTATTAGTGATAGCAGTTGTTATTGGCCCTGTGTCAATCAAAGCGCTACTCCATGCAATTGAAACATGGAGTAAACATGTAATGATCAGTAGTATTATAGACCTCGATACTCTCAAGGACTTATTGCCCCTTGGTCTTTAAGGAAATTAAGCTTTGCAATATATTGTTGTTGCGTATCTTTAGTTTTAGTTAACAACACCGCTTTTTTCATAGCTCTTGTTGATAACGCTAACTTATTTTGCTTGTAATAAGCCTTAGCTAACCCGAAGTAAAACTCATGTTGTTCATCATCAAGTTGAATAGCTTTTTTATAATGTTCTATCGCTTGATAATAAAATTGATTGAATAAAGCTTCGTTACCGAGTAAAGCATGATAGTAAGGGTTTTTTACCCGTGCTGAATGTATAAAGTCTTCTATTGGTTTTGCTTCGCTATAACGCTCTTGCTTATTAAGTAATAAAGCTAAGTTACCTAGTGACGTGAGATTTTTATTATTTAAAGTAATAGCATGATTATAAGCACTTTCAGCCATAGTGTAATGTCCTGAAAGCTTGTATAAAACACCTAAATTCCCCCAAGCAGAAGAAAATTGGTTGTCTGTTATTGTAGCCATTTTAAGATATTGATAAGCGAGCGGAAAATTATCATTCAGCATTTCTTCAGCCCCCTTATTGTTATAGAACATAGCGAGTAAGGTATGCTTTTCAATGGTATGAGAAGGGAAGTTTTTCTTAGCAACGAAAGGGTCAAAGTCTATTCGAGTTGCTATTTCTCCCCAAAGTACTCGCTTATTAATATCCTCACTCTCTTCTACCAGTAAGTTAACATGTCCGGTTAACAGACTGTATTGTCCGTTGCGTACCCAATATTCAGGTACATCAACATCTTGAAAACTGATATTCATACCCGCTTCATCAGCTAAAGCGTACGCTAAAATAGTTAATGACATGCAATTGGCGGTTTTATTATGATAAGCCTGTTTAGCAGTAACATTGGCATTACCGTCGTAACTTAAAGCAATATTCTCGTCATTAAATAAGTGTTCAAGTAAAATCCGAGCTTTTTGATGAGCTGGGTAGTGATTAATTAATTTATCTTGCACCATGGCACGCATGCCATCATCAAGTGCAAAAATTTCTTGTTCTGTTTCGATGTGAATGGGTTCTAAAGAAAGATATTGATCATCTAAATATAAATCTTGTTGTGAATAAGTTTGACTGACGTGGAGGTTTTGATTGCTTTGACAAGCAAGCAAAAGTGGGAAACATAATAAAAGGCTGCATAATTTACTTCTCATGATCACTCCAATATAACAACAAGGAATGATTAAAGCCTATTATAAAAAATACAGACTTGCTACTTAAGTCACTAACTATTCATATTTAATTACAATTTATGCAACAACTAATGGCTTAACCTATGAAGGGTTTAAAGCTATTATCTCTCACCCTTACCTAAGAAATAGACTAAGCGTAATGTAGTATTATGATCAGAAGTATTCGCATTAGTACTGTGGTAAAAACGCCAATCTACTTGTAAAGCAAAGTTATCATTAAGTTTATAATGCGCTCCAGCACCGGCATTAACTTGGAATTTTTTGGTCTCTATGTCTTTTTTCCACAACGTTTCACCAAAGCCTGTCGTTAGGTATGGTCTGAAGTCGCTTTCACTATTAAAATAGAACTGGCTATCTAAGCTATAGTTTTCATAATTAATTTCTGCAGGACTAAAACCGTCAGTAAATTTGCCTTTTGAATAAGATACTCTGCTTGAAAATTGAGGTGTAAAATATAAACCTAAACTGTATTCTGTAGTAGAATCTCCTTCAACGTCCCATAAATCATCAAGTTCAGTCTGACCAATACCGTAACTCACACCAATAATGCCAGTATCAATAGGATCATCTGTTCTTGATGAACGCTTCGCTTTAGTTGGCGAGTAATGACCACCATCACCGAGTTGTAATGAGATATTAAAGCTGACTTGGCTATCTGTTTGGCCCGTATCGCCATAAGGAATTTCGTTAAAACTTACATAACCTGTACCAGCTCTGATGATTTCTTTACCAAACATGTTGTTTATGCCGACACTCATACTATCAACCGGGTCGAGAAAGAATAATGCGGTGCTACCTAAAACACTGGAGCCCCAAACATCACCACCGTCTTCTCTAATATCCATCTCGGTATTAAATGCCCATTCACCATAGGCCCAACCAAGTACAGGGGTAATAACTAAATCTTGAATCGATGGAGTTTCAGCGAAAGCTTCAATACCATATTCCCAGTAAAAGGTTGACATGATGGTTGAGTATAAAAAAGAGTCCCACTGGCGATAGCCTGATTTACGAGCAACTTGATAATAAACACCGCCAAAGTATGGATGCCCGATCAGGTTTAACGCACCTGTATCTCTATCCCAAACTGGACCACCTTTGACGTTGTCAGTCCATTTATTAAATATACCTTCTTCTTTATCCCAGTTTGAGATGTCTTCTGGTAATAAAGCAATTAATCCAATAACACCAAAACCGTAGGCAAAAATCGAGTTCGTTTGTGACCAAAGTCTGTCACGATCCTCACCGTTTGCATCTGAAAAAATAGAGACTTGGTAAGGTGATTGAAAGAAGTCTTCTGCTGGTGTTAAATTTTCAAAACGTGAGTTAGTCGCCATTTCTCGATAAATATCATCGAGATTATCAACGGTAATTGCAGGCGTTAGCTCAACAGAATTTTTTGTTTGTGGTGCTTCAATTGAAGCTAGAGGATCAGTATCTTGGATAGCTGTTGCTTGAGCAAATGAATAGCAAGGTAATAAGGACGATGTTACGAGTGATACAGCTAAAGCAATACGTTTAATAGGATAAGTATTTGCCTTATTTGAATTTAAATTCGTATCCATAATGATCACACGTAGTCCTTAATTATTAACAATTTTCAATCACTTTTAATCAGTAATAGCTTTATATAGCACTTTTATAATTTTATAAAAGCAAAAAGCCGCTAACTTTTCAGTTAGCGGCTTTTTTGAATGTGGCGGTGAGATAGAGATTTGAACTCTAGAAGGGCTACAAACCCTTGCCGGTTTTCAAGACCGGTGCTTTCGACCACTCAGCCATCTCACCAAGTTACTTTAAGAAAAGGTTTTGCTATTCCTCAAAAGTGGGCGCATTTTAAATACTGAGGTTCTATTTGTAAAGGGTTAAATCTATAAAATGTTAAATAAATGTATATAAGTACATTTAAAGAGCATTTTGCTCATAACTTGTCATATAAACATTCTTAATAGTGATAATTACTACAGGTAAACATTACCCTATTTACAATCGACATTATGTATTGTGCATCTTTAAAACTTGTCAGTTCACGACAAAATCAGAAATGATGTAAAAAATTTTATTTATTAATGAATTACTCCTATATTGAATAACTGAGTTATTTGAAAAATAACACTAAAAAACTTATTTATAATTAATTCTTTAGGGATAACAAATGACAATAAAAAATATTATTTTAGCAGGCGTGACAACCAGTTTATTACTGGGTTGTGCTACAGGTAATACCCCAGCGGATAAAAAGAAAAATGCCGTAAAAGAAACATCCGAAGCGCTACAACAAATTTATGAAGACCATCCGACAGCTAAAAGTGCATTAAATAATAGTTTAGGTTATTTGATTTGTACCGGCAGTGATAGTTATTTATTTGCTGCGTCTTCTGGTGGTGGCGTTTGTGTGCTTAAAGAGAATGGTAAGTCAGAGTTTTATCGTTTTGCATCGTTAGGTGTTGGTGTTGGTATTGGTTTTAAATCGGTAGCATTCGTTTATGCTTATAGTAGTGCTGAAGCTTTGAGACGTTTTAAAGAGGAAGGTTGGGATGCTGGAGCAAGAGCTGAGGCCAGTGCAAAACACGAAGAGGAAGGTGGACAAGCCGCAGCAAACACTTCTTATGATGTTGACGGTGTAAGAATATATCAATCCGCATTATGGGGCGCAGCAGCACAAGCAACAGTACAAGGTTATAAATTTTGGCCAACTGACTTTACTGACGATGTAATGCAAAATAGTGAATAAACTCATCAATACGATAGTTATTAGTCCAGCATCTTTTGGTCTATATGAAATGTGGATAAGCTGTCATAAACATAAGTCATAAATACTGAGTACAGTGAATGAAGTTAATTTCATTCACTGTTAATCTCTAACATCAATTGATGTCCCCCTAAATGATAAGTTAATCTTTTTAAATATGCTTGAGCCTAATATTATTCAACTGAGGCACAGATTGACTGATAAAGCCATTGATGACTATTTTAGGATGCTTTAATATAATTCCTATCTTTTCTGTAACAAGTTAAGATAATTCATCATTATTTTCTCATCGCGAACAAACACGAGCACTTCTTTCTTTTATAATGAATTCATCAATTTTGTTACGCTAACGTCTAGTTTCCTCAAAAGAAGAACAATTAGACGGGGCGTTATAATTTATGATTATTCAAAATGAAAGACGCCCCCTCCCCTAAAACTGCAAATTGAATACCAATATGATAATGGTTATTTATTAGTTTAATATTTTTTATTATCCCTGAAGTTTCTACGCTCTTACCTGTTTCTAAAGTGAAATTTAAATCAACATTGGATTTTATTTCTATTGTCAAATTCTTATCAACACCACACTGAAACCTACAACCATTATCTGACATGTCAATTAACTTACCCGAAATATTGGACATACTGCCGTTACTTTTTTTAATTTTAATGCTAGCAGGTACATTGAGTGGGATCCTATTGTGATTTCGTAGTCCAAGAGTTTGAATTTGTGTTGGGAACTTTAAAAAGATTAGTTTCGAAGGAAAAGTGATCGTAGAGATTATTTCTGTCCGAAAAGCGACACAGATACCATCATCTCCCTCAAGGAGCAAACGCACAATACCTAATGCACTTGCTTTAAAACTAGAAAAGTCAACTTTAGCTGGAAACGCCGATATTTTAAGTATCACAAAATGACCTTTAGTAAGACCAACCAATTCGGTTGTGATTCTCCCAGCAGAACCGAGTAAAAATTGAAAATCAAGACGACTACCTACTTGTGCTCTAATCAATATATTAAAAATTGAATCTATATCTTTTTTTACATAGTTTTTAACAAAAGCTTCTGTTGTTTTCATTGAACTCTTTTCTGAATTATAAGCAATTTAAGAGAGTGATTTTATATAAAAAACAATTTGATAAGTATGCAATATCCGAATATTGCATGTATAAATTATTATAACCCTGTAGGGAAACGTAATAAGCTTTTTAACCTTAAGAGTAAGTTATACCTCAATAAAAAGGTGAGCTTGAAACATCTTTAAAATGACTATTCAACATACAGACTTTTCTATGTAAGGTTTATTGGCAATGTTGACCTAACTATTTAAAAAGCTTAAGGTATTGTGCTTACACAAAACAACGTTGCGAACGGCGGCCTGTTTTAAGGAATGTATTTTGAAAGGGACAATCTTCATGATAAATAACAATAATAAACTCATCATCTCATCAATGCTGACACTATCACTTACTGCTTGTGGCGGTGGCTCAGATACTCCAGAGAATCTACTTACACCTGAACCCGTAGTAAAGCCTTTACCTGTAGTGAAACCAGTACCACTAACCCCTGAAGTAACAACCGACATACCAGTTGTAATAAAAACTAGCGGTAAAGTCATTGATGGCTATGTCGTTGGCGCAACCGTGTGGCTAGACTTTGATGGAGATGGAAAGTTTGATCAACAAACTGAACCGTCTACCGTCTCTGGCGAATCAGGAGATTACAATTTTGAATTCTCTGAAGAACAAGCAGCATGTGTCCCATATTCAACTACTTATGTTGATGTTCCTGTAGGCGCCATGGATCTTGATTTAGGTGAAGTTACTGACGCTTACCAAATGTCGTTCCCACCCTCCATCGAAGCAATATCCGATAATGATATCCGCAATATTTCACCGCTAACAACTGTCATTTGGGGGCAACTAAGACGCCAGCTTAAAGGAAGTAGCAAAGGAGATTTAACATGCGAAAAACTGAAACAAGATAGTGTACTGCGTGGCGAGATAAAAAACGAAATTGAAAACGTGATGCTTAATCTAGTTCAGCATTACAACCTTTCTGAAGAACAAATCTATTCTGACTTTATCGCCTCTAAAGACAGTGATACTTACGACCATGCTCAATCAATCGTCAAAGGTCTAAAAGCATCGTATAAGTACAAGGAAAAGCTTAAAAAAGCTCATCCTGATTCCGAAGAAGTCCGCGTTACTATTTACCAAGATGCAGCTAGAGACAAGGAGCTGGGATTTACCGATGCATGGTATCGTGACGAAATTATTTTCCTTGAAACAGAAAATTTATCAAAATTTGTAAAACTTACTAACGACGGTTCTTTGTCGAAGGTTGATGTAATTTTATCTAAGTTTCACGAAATTGAACAACCTTGGGGCGACCAAGATCTTAAAGGTTTGTTAAGTATTCGAAAAGACACTTATCGTAACGATGACAACTCTTATCGTTGTGGCAATGTTGAACGTATAAGCTTTGAACAAAGCGGTGTACATTACGAATTAGGCAATAATGTATCCACTGTCTCATTTGCAACAATAGAAGAATGTTCAAACGATAATTTTGACAGTCCATATGAGCGCTATTATTCATTCCGATTTACTGAGGAAAATACAACGTATTCTACGGAATTGTATTTTAGAGAACAAAACGCAGAATTCACCGCACTGCCGGATTGGATTAATATTAAAGACAAAGGTGAAATGTTAGTGGCGACAGAGTTAATCAGTCACATGTCTTCCTTTGCTATAGGTTGGGAGCAAGATGTGCTTGTAGATACTGACTATTGGCGAAAACGCCTAGAGTACGACAACATTGTTATCGATAAAAACAATGAAAATAACTGGGTCAAATCAATTCGACAAGAAGACAATACTCTCCTCTTTGAATGTAGCGAAGACGGTGTAGTTTGGATTACCTGTAAAGGTTAGTGATTGAACGCAGTGTATGAGACAAATTTCATGCGCTATTGTTTGCTTTTAAAGTCTGTTGATTATCAATTTTGTAGGAAAGATCAACAGGCTTTACTTACAACATAAAAAATATATTAAATTAACCTCAATCATACCTTTTTAATGTAAAATCCCCTCGTAAAGCACCCTGCTTTCATATTGCACAATTCAAATCATTATCAGTTATCTGGAAAATAAACATCATGCGAGTAGCCGTTTCTCAGTTTGCCACCTCTTCAAATCTTCAAGAAAACCAAGCAAGCTGCATTCGCATGATAAATGAGGCTGCATCCTGTGAGCCGGCATTGATAGTTCTTCCCGAATATTGTAATTCACAATTTTCTACTGCACTGGTTGGAATTACGCCTCTAGGATATGTTGACCATAACCAAGCATGGGATGAAGCTTTACCGCTTAATGGAGAGTTTTTACAAAAAATTGCCCAGCAAGCGAAAAAGCATAATTGTTATATTGTGGCCAATGTCACGTTACGACGAGAGCTTACTCGCAGCCCTGTAGGAATTAAACCAGACAGTTCGGTTAAATCAAATATAAGTGTGACTTCATGTTTATTTTCTCCGTTAGGTGAACTCATTAATCAAACGGACAAACAAGTATTAACTGAGCATGAAAGTGATTTTTTCACTAGTCTGAGCAATGAACCTACAGTAGTAACAACCTCGTTTGGACAACTCGGACTGCTAGTTGGAAACGATAGCATGACTTTCGAGCCGTCACGAAAATTAGCCTTAAATGGTGCACAATTACTGTGTAATTCAATAAGTACTATCACTATAGACCAAAGCAGTTTGCATGATCCTGCCCGAGCTTTCGAAAATAACGTCTTTTTAGCGACTGCAAATAAAATTACTCCGTTAATGCTATCCGAACAATCTGAAGAAAATTTTGAAGAAACTGACATCGGTGCTGGTCGAAGCCAAATACTCTCTCCGGACGGTAAAGTACTGGCAAAAATAAATAATAATGACGAAGGTTTTACTTTTGCTGACATAGATTTATTAGGCGATGTAGATGACAAAAGAATAAGCACAAAGGTTGGATTTAACAACAAATTCCGCCCCGATGGTACCGCGTATAAAGAACAACTACGTCCAAAGCTATATCAAGAGCTAATTCTTGCCATAAAGCAAACAAATCACGTAAAAGCAGCGCTAGAGTCTGAAAAGTCAAACAAGGTACCAGCAACAGCCAACGTGGCAATATTTGCTACCTATAAGTCTAATGAGCAAGCCATTGAAGATGTTTGCCATTACATTGAAAATAATCTTACCGACGTAATTCAATTACCTGAGTTATTCTTTATCGCAGATAAAACAATCACTCATAATGTGGAACAAAGAAAGCAGATAGCGTGTTTGAGCAAAACGCTAATTGAACAAGTTAGTTCTGTGCTTAGACCTTTTCAATATTTATGTACTAGTTTACTACTTGATGGCATTCATCAGGCAGTGGTAATTAATCAAGATGGTTTATTTGCCACACAGCAGCAATTACATTTTTGCCAAAGATACCAATGGACTGCACTTGGGAATGAATTAACGATTATTGAATTACCCTTAGAGCAAGGAAATATAACCGTTGCTATGCTAACGGCCGATGACGCCAACATTCCTGAAATGGTTGAGGTGTCGGCGTTAAATGGAATCCACTTGTTATTGGTACCTTTTGATATTCAAGAGCCATGTGAGGTCGATTACAGCTTATTATCTCGCGCCACAGAAAATCGAATTTGTATTGCGGCGGCAACTCGTGAAAAAAGCTTTGCTAGCGATGTACCCACCGAGAATACTAATGACAATATCTATGGTAAGAATAAAGTTAAAGCGCAAAAATCAACCGGGTTAATTGTTAATTTAACTACGGATTCTGCTTTATTACCTCAGTGGAGAACACGACAATTTACTGGCTATGCCAACAAAGCTCTCGTTAAACTTCAATATGGTAAAATTACCAAAGCTGTTGTTCATCCAATTGCCGCCTGTAACAAAAGTTAGTCAGTATAAATTACCACTAAGTAAACATTTTAAATGTGCGCAGCATAAATTTACTCAAACAACCAGTAGTAACCATACGCAGTTAATAATGCTGGAATCGACGAATAGATGGTAGCAACGAACGCCACTTTAGGTGACAAAGCGATAGCAGGAAACAAAGCATCGCCATCATTACTAATTGCATTGCCTATTTGTGCGGATAGCGGTATGGCACCCGATAAATATAAAGAAGTAGTAATAATTTGCGGTCCACAGCCAGGGATCATACCAATAATAACACCAGCCACAGGTGCAAAAGCAGTAAACTGTTGAAATAAGTTTTCAAGTTTAAAATCACCGTACAACATTGCTAATTCAAAGAGTAAAAATGCCACGACAACCCAGCTAGTTACAAAATTGGTATCAAGTGCTACTTTTTGAAAAACTTTATTTTGTTTTGCTTTTTTATCCTCTGAAATAATAGATTCATAATTTGTGACTTCACATGTTGCTGCCCAGAGAAATATAAACCCTAAAGTGATGATAGCACCCACTAATTTTAGTGTTGTTTCGCTAATGTTGAACACTGCTGCAACATCTATTTGACCAGCCATAAGTAAACCAACAATAGCACCAGGTACCATGAGCCACTGCCATAATATACCTTGGTATTTTAAACGTTTTGGAATCGTTAATTTACTTGCTGATATGCTTGATTCAATATCTCTTGAGGCGACCGTATTACGCAAAAACTCTGGACCATGTATGTAATTTACAACTGTGCCAGAGATTATCCCAACAGCAAAAGACAACATCAGTAAAAAGATGCCGGTAGTGGGCTCTGCTGCCAATAATAAAAACGCCGCATCTCCCATAGTCGACGTCAACACTGCGGTAACCGCACCAAAGCTCATATGACCACTGACGTATTGTGTAATAACGACAATGGCACCGCCACACCCAGGTAGAACACCCATCAAGCTTGCCGTTACAATTTCACGAAATGGTTTAGTTTCACCTTTAGCGTTGGTATATAGATAACTAATTTTATCTGCAAATAAATGATAGAGAGTCAATGTCATGGCAACAAATACAGCCACTTGCCAAAATGCATCGGAAAGAACTCTTAAGGTAATATCTTGAGTTTGTGCTTGAGTCAGTAAAACACAGATAACAATGGGTAGTATCATTCGCCGATAATTTGGCAATAATGCCCGCAGTTTTATTGAATGCTGCTTGGCAAGGTAAAGTCTCATCGATATGTTCATTAGATCATTGGTTCCCACGTAAATAACTTAATAATTTAGATCAAATCTCACCTATTATTTATCAGCTTAACTCTCTCAAATTCCATGTAATTAACTTCAACTCGGAGTCAATAATGATCCTGGTCTTAATGAGCAAAACTTTATAAAGTTACTAGTGAATAGAAGATGTCTCTTGTCCCATGACTTTTTGTAACGATGGAAGCTGTAAGCGACATCCATCACAGTCAGCGTGATTATTTGTGAACAATATAATTGCTGGTAGCGTTATGTTAATCCCTTTAAATGCGGTCAATTTCATATCATCATTTAAGTAATTAGCTTCAGAAATTTTCATTAAATATTCATGAGGGATCATTAAATACTCTAATGACAAATCTAAGTAGCCAAGTACTTCGTATAATGATGTTAAATTATGACAAGTGCATATCCAAGCCATCAATAATTCGGACGAATGGGGATCATCACCACGCGCTTCGCTCAGCAAATCATACGCCTGTAGATAAAATGTCTCAGCCTCATCCAATTGCTGATGATCAAAGCAGTTGTTACCGCTTTTTAACAATGACTGCCATTGAGAATGTCTCATTGCTTCTTTCCTACTTCACTTGGGATAGATAGGCGTTAACGCGGTCTTTGTTCATCGCGACACCTGCACTCATCGCTGACCAATCTTTCATTACCATAGGCAAGTTTTGGGCAGCGCCTACCTGAATAACACCTAACATGCCGAGTACAAAATGCGGTGTACACTTATAAAGATAAACCCCTTGCTGATCAAAAGTATGAGTAAACTGTTGACCCATTTTACTCGTGAATGATTTTACTTGTTTAGGAATAGAAACAGACTCAACATTATGTGAAGGGTCTGAAGGCGAAAAAGTTACAGTATCACCGAGAGATATCTTCAAAAAACCAGGTGACATAACCATGTTTTGACCTTTATCATCGGTAGTCAGCAATTTAACGTCATAATGCTTGGCAGAAACTTTCGAATTCAACAAAGCCAAAGTAATTATCAAAACAGTCATTATATTTTTCATAGTTATCCTTATTAAAAACAGCAATTACAAATGATAATCATTATCAATTGTAATTGCAAGTTCTCTAATAAGTAATTGTTGTACGAGAAGTAAAGTTACTAGATTTAATCACACTCTTTTGCCATGTATTGATTGAAATTATGATTCGCAGAAAGAAAATTGTTGTTATTGAGCAATAACATGATTGTGTTATAAACAGCTTGTTTTTATTTAACGATTTAAAATACATAAATTGCGTTAATTAAAATAGGAATCTTGATGCAATGTTATATGCATCAACTGCTCCTTTGCATCATAATCCTAATAAACTATGACCTAGAACGGCTGTATTTTGAGGGTGATACGCCGGTCCACTGTTTAAAAGCACGGGTAAAAGAGCGTGGTTCACTGAAACCTAGTGTTGTAGAAATATAGTTGATATTACGGTTACTCATCAGTAAATAATCAATCGCTAAGTCGCGTCGAATTTCATCTTTGATCGCTGGGTAACTTGTCCCTTCAACTTTAAGCCGACGGCGTAGTGTTTGCGCACTCATATTCAAGTTCAAGGCAAGTGTTTCAAAACTTGGACAATAAAGAATATCGCTCTCATCATGAATGAGTATTGCTCTAATTTGAGCCTTATAGCTTTGACCGCTGCCAGGAATAGTAATCAAATCCGCCGGAGATTCTCGCAAAAACCGGGTGAGTTCTTTCCTGGTTCTAACGCAAGGTAGATCTAAATACTTGGTATGAAAACAGAACTTTACGACCGGACGATTAAAGCTGTGCCGGCATGAAAAGAGTAATTTTGCCTCCTGAGAATGCTTTGGTTTAGGATGAGTAAAACAGACTTGAGTCAACGGAATTTTTACATCAATTAACCAACTCGAAAAGCGATGCCATATAATTAACCAAAACTCGAGAAAGAAGTGTTTAGGGTCGTGTTCAGGATGACTAAAAATGAATTCAAATTCAGCTACGTCACCTGCCCTGACCAACTTCATCTGCACATCATCGGTGACTAAATTGTAAAACGAAATACCTTGTTCAAGCATTTTATCTAGGCTTTTATAGTGAAACACATGATGAGCCATAAAAGGAAATATTCCAGTCTTGCAAGGATGCTGTGTACAACCAAGGAATTCATCATTTAGCTTTGCCCAAACATATTGTACTAAGCGAGCCATTTGCTCGCCATCAACCCTTTGCTGGTTTGGCGTAATAATAATACCCAAGGTTAATAGAATGTCGTCACCATCAAAGCCCTTACGCACAGCACAATCGAGCGCTTGGTTAAAATAATGAATATCTACTTTGGCCATGATTATTGTTTCTACTGTCTAAACTCATAATTAACTATATCTTAATTGTAGCTTCCTTGTAATATTTAGTGAGTTATATCGTTACCTTTTGTCATTTTAATTAACTTTAATACTCATTATAGTAATGGCAGCTATTATTAAATCTTATCTTTTGATCCTCATGCATCGATGCCCAACTGTCGATACATGAGATTAGAAATAACGTTTTACACTTCACTGTAAAGTGTAATCAATAATTAATAAGCACCTAATTTTACTAAGAAAAACTAAAAGAGAACTATTATGGACCTTTC
>OJBB01000425.1_pt1 | contig 14723 bp, 13 predicted proteins | sample 1590401 | NCBI WGS metagenome assembly OJBB01 (sample SAMN05416789, study PRJEB24817) | seawater metagenome | isolation source: Sea water | place: Canada:Atlantic | collected 2013-07 | reverse complement strand
AGCTTGTTCTATGTCCATTAACATCGTTAAATTCATTTGATTTAGAATGACTAGAACTAAACAAATTCGCCTTGTTATTGAACATCTAACATAGCTCTGAGTAGGGAAGAAATTTAATCAAGTTGGTATAACAGTTAATTACCGTGAAATGGAGCAATATGAAAATAGACACAATAAAACAAGCGCTGCTGTTGTTAACTAGCTTATCGCTAATATCATGTAGTTTATTAGATACTCAGCAACTTCATAATAATACTCGTCAAATTAGCGTGATTAGTAATTACGAACAAGTAAGAGGTTGTACTTACATTAGTGAGTTAGTGGGATCAGAAGGGCATTGGTATACCTTTTTTTTCATTTCTAATACCGAGTTGACTCATGCCAGTATCAATGACTTGAAGAACCAAGCGAGTGACGTTGACGCTGATACAGTTTATATCGAGGAACATATGGGATTTGGAACTTCAGTGACTTTTTTAGGACAAGCATATGACTGTTCGGCTTCTTGAAGTATCGGCTCATCATTCTTCATCGTATATTCTCACAGAACTAACTCTGTAGGATGACATCGATATAAATATTTAGGTTATTGTGAAATGTAACTCAAGTTTGCAATGTTTATGTAAGGAATTCAACTGGTTGATGAGTGTCGAAATTGTTTACACTTACAGTTTTAATGAGATAATACTATTTGTCATAACATTGAAAATAAGGCTATTTATATTTATGGCTCGATTTATGCACTGTTAGACTTAAGAGATACAATTACTATTTAAATAATGATCTACCAATTGAATATGGTAAGGAATTAAAAGGAAACGTTCATGCTAACTACTAAAAAATTCACTTCTGCTATCACAACAAGCTTATGTTTGTTATCAATGTTTATTCTTCCTAACGCTCAAGCAACATTAATGACATTGTCATCTGACCCTATTGTTCAAGTTTCATTAGATGGCGATATTAATTCGGAAGGTACTGTTAATAGTGGCAGTTTATCAGGAAGCGAAGTTGTTGCTCGTGAGCGACGCAATCAATCACAACAAGATAAGCGTATCGCATCTTTTCTTCATTTTGATGTGAGTTCACTTACAGCAAGCTTAGTGAACTCTTCAGAATTTTCAGCGTCTTTTGAAGCTGACTTTGACTCTCGTTTAAATACCGTAAATAACATGAGTGTTTTGTTAGGTCAGGTTGGTACTGCTTGGGATGCTATGCCTGGCTCTTTACCGTTATTCGAATTAGCTGGTACATCAACGAATCAAGGAATCTTAGTAAATAACGTTAGAACCAACGCTTTCGGAACTTATACTCTTGATGTTACTGACATCGTGCGTAGCTGGGTAAATGGTGGTTCAACAAACAATGGTCTAGTTGTATTTGGCTCAGCACCTGTTTATCAAGGTGCTGGCTTTAACAATGCCGGATTAACAGTATTCATTCCTGAGCCTACATCAATTGCTATTTTTGCATTAGGTATTCTTGGTTTAGCGTCACGTCGTATTAAGAAATAGTTTAAATTTTAAAATTATTTAATTATCAGAAGCACTAGTCATAATGATTGGTGCTTTTTTGTTTTAAGTGCTTGAGTATTTATATTTCACTTTGATATCCATCTTGTTATAGCCAAAATATCTGCCGCCTTTTTTAGCGCGACAAATTATTCAGTAACTAACTATCGGTAATTAATTTATGTCGTTACTTCACGTTATAAGTAATCTGGCGCATCAAGTGTTTGTCCATGCATTCTACCGGTAACCGCTGCTATATAAGCTTTAGCGGTATCGTCTGCAGATAAACCTGACTCTGTTTCCATACCCATCATTGCCATTGTTTCTTTAACAAATACTGGCGCAACAACATTTACTCTAAAGTTATCGACTTCTAAAGCTGCTGCTTTAACAAAACTCTCTAATGCACCGTTAGCCATACTTATGACTGCACTACCATGCATCGGTTCTCTTGATAAAACACCTGAGGTTAATGTGATTGAACCGCCTTCGTTTATAAAACGCTGTCCTAAACGGACTAAGTTTATCTGTCCCATTAATTTGTTATTTAGTGCCGTTTGATAATCCAGGTCTGTTAAGTCATCAAAACCTGCAAAAGCCGCTACGCCTGGAGTAGAAATCACTGCAACTACATGACCAACTACTTCAAACATACTGCGAATTGACTCTGGGTTTCCTAAATCAACCTTTACATCACCGTTCGCATAGTTAGCAGAAATAACTTCATGGTTAACTTTAAGGTTTGTTTCAACTGCTTGTCCAATAGTACCGCTAGCACCTACTAATAAAATTTTCATATCAATCTCCAAATGGTCTTCTTGTTTAAGTTGTGTGTATTATATTGATTGTATGAAATAGAAAAATAACCTTAAAAAGAAATGATTGTTCTCATGAAGAGAAAGAAAGATTTATTAAAAGCGATGAGTACCTTTATTGTTGTTATTGATAGAGGCAGTTTTAGCGCAGCATCCAGAGAATTAAATATAGTGACTTCTGCCATAAGTCGACAGGTATCAGATTTGGAGGAGCACTTTACCTGTCAATTACTTTATAGAAGCACCAGAGCCATGAGCCTCACCGCTGAAGGCAAACAATACCTTGAAAAATTTTGAAATATAATTGGTAGTGTTGAACAATTAGAAAATAAAGCAGATGATTTAAATAGAGTCTTATCGGGCCACTTAACCATTTCAGCACCGAGTGGCTCCTCATCGTTAGGCTTTCTGAAATCAGCCAGTGCTTTTATGAAACTACATCCAAAGGTAAAAATATCTTGGCTATTCGTCAATCGATTCGTCAATATGGTGCAAGAGGGGATAGACTTATCTATTCGAGTTGGTGAACTACCTGATTCGAATTTTATTGCCCGGCGTTTCGGTTCAACCTAAATAAATTTTGTTGCTAGTAAGCAATACATCAATCAATTTGGTAAAACTAAACATCCAAAAGAGCTGTCAGAGCATCAGTTCTTGGTAGACAGTTCTAATCGTTTTCCTTTACGTTGGCGTTATCAAGAAAATAGCAAAGAGTACCATGCGCCTATCGACTCATTTGCTGAAGCGAATGACGGTGACATAGTTGCTAAACTAGCAACACAAAGCTTAGGCATTGCTTATCTTCCAACATTTTTAACTCAACAATACTTAGATGACGGTACCTTGATACCAATCTTGACTGAGTTTGAATTTGATCATATTCCGGTTTCGTTGGTTTATCCTGCTAAGTTAATGATAAATCCGTTGATGAAATCTCTAGTAGCTCACTTATTAGATGACTTTAAAGAAAATGACTTAATAAACTAATCTTGCTATTGATTGCCCTAAATACTTAAACTGAACAAAGTTCTGTTATCTGCCAATCATCACACACAAAATATGCATTATCATTCATCTCAAATTACGGGTTTTAACTTTGCCATAAAAACGTTCGAATAATTTTTTCACTCCAAACTTCACCGTTAATATCCATAATATTTCACTAGTTAATAATCTCAAAAATCATGATGAAGTGCGAAACTATAGTCAAATCAATAATCGACACTTCTTAGATATTCAAAATTTTTGGTAATATGCGTTTTAATCAATGTAGCCCATTTCTTGGCAACATATGAAGGTTGATAGGCCAAATAATATGGGGTTTCACTCACACTCTCCTCGAAAACATAAAGCCCATTATTATTGGTTTTATCGACAAAATATTCGGGCAAAATTCCAATCCCAGCATTTGAAATAATCGCTTGGTAGAGTCCAAAACTATTATTGATTACTTGCATATTTTTATGCTGATGAAAATGCTTGCTGTGCTTTAAAAAGAGTTTTTCCCAGGTATTACTTTTTACTGAACTTCTAACAATAATACGGTGTAGCTCGTTAATATCATCAAATTTTGAAAGTTGGTTTGTTTTTGCATATTGTTCACTGCAAACTAATATGTTTTTTGCTGTCATTAGAGACAAATACTCTAAACCACTTTCATTCGTGTTGTTTCTAACCGAGAAATCGAATTTACTTTTCTTAAAGTCTACCACCTCGTCTGTTAGATCTAGGTTGATGATCAATTTATCCATTTCCAGCTGTGGTAGCATAGGTGCAATAAATTTCACTCCTAAATCAACAGGCGCTGTCATCTCTAATTTTGTTCTACGTTGATTAAGCTGGGTATCAAAGATTACTTGATTGAAGTTACGTTCAAGAATGACGTACTCCTGAAATAATTTACTTCCTTTATTTGTCAGTTCTACTTTATTACCCTGACCACGGATAAAAAGCTGAAACCCTAGCTTCTCTTCTAAGCATTTAATTTGATAGCTAATAGAGGGTTGTGATACTGCCAATTCGTTAGCCGCATTGGAAAAACTGAGATTCTTCGCAACAGCAGAAAAGTATGGTAAATGGTTAGCCAGGTGTCTAAGCATAGAAATATCCGATGCAGTTATAGTAATAATCAATTTTATTTATATAGTGCAGCCATGGCAACATATAATTAATCAAAACCAACTTGGATTACAGATGTTCCAAATTAAAGCGAATTCCTATGCAGTATCAGTACTGTTTTTATTTAACGGTTGTCTATTCGGGACATGGGCCGCTAAGGTACCTTTCTTTAAAGAAATATTCGAATTAGATGAAAAAGCATTGTCGATATTACTGTTAGTTCTTGCTTTTGGCGCTGTCAGCTCATTTCCATTGGCAGGGCGACTAACGGATAAACTGGGTGTCAAGAAGTTGTCTAAAATAACGTATTTACTGTACCCAATCCCTTTTATCGGATTGGCAATATGTTCTAACTATCTTTTATTAACTATATGTCTGTTTTTATTTGGCTTTTTACACGGTGCAATGGACGTTGTCATGAATAGTTGGGCGGCAAAAACCGAGAGCTTAACGACTAAAAAATTGATGCCATTCTTCCATGCAATGTTCAGTTTAGGTGCTGGTATAGGTGCAGCTAGTACGGTCTTTTTTGTTTGGGCCAATATTAGTACTACAGTACATTTTGTTGTAGTCAGTTTACTGTTCATTCCCTTATATGTATTTCTTTGCAAACCATCTACGTTGACTCCTGTCATATGTGAGTCAGCCATGGGATCTGATAAAACCAAACTACCTTTAATACTTCTTTCTGCTATTGGCTTAATCGCTTTATGTAGTGCACTCGGAGAGGGAGCAATAGCAGACTGGAGTGCCGTTATAATGCGACAAGAATTTAGTGCTGATATGAGCTTTACAGGATGGGCCTATGCAGCTTTCTCTTTGCTGATGGTGCTATCAAGGCTATCTGGACATTTCTTTATTGAGAAGTATGGCGTTGTAAATATTGTAAAAGGCTGTTCATTATTTAGTATATTTGGCGCGCTTCTCATTATTTTGGTCAGTTCTGCTGAGCTTGCTCTAGTTGGATTTGCATTGATGGGCATAGGTTATTCGGTTATCGTTCCATTAGTATTCTCTAAAGCTGCCTCTATTAATCAACAAAAGTCAGGCAGTGCCATCGCGTTTGTAGCAACCTTTGCCTACGGTGGTATGTTATGCGGACCTGTGATTATTGGTTTGATAGCTCACCATACGACATTGAAAAGCGCTCTGTTTCTCCTAGTTGTCCTTCCGATATATACCTTGATAACGTCTTCTTTATTGAAAATTAGGCTAGGTAAGGATGTAGAAGGTGGCTTATCCCTTCAACGGGGGTAGAGAGCTATGTAGAGTAAGGTATATTAGCTAATATTCTCATGATATTAGGTTCTTTTGCTATAAAAGATAAAACCCTCAATCTGCTGTTAATGTGGGTTCTTTTGTTTGGTTAATACATAATGTTATTGTTTTCAAACCGTTAGGGATTTTATTAGAGGTTTTATTTTTAATCTATGGTTTCATCAGCCTATAAGGATTTTCTTTGAGCCTAAATCTTAAAACCTAGACTATAAAGAGTCGCTATAGGTTAGAGTTAACCTTGTGTAATAGAATGTGGATAGAGGCTTGAAACTTACATCAACTAAAAAAGCTGAGCCTAAATAATCATTTACCTCGTTTGAGATGTTTTGCCTCGTTTTGCACACGGTTGATCATTTTTCCAAACGCCTTATCTTTGGCTTTCTTCTGAGAAAGCGTGGCGCTATTAAATGCTTGTTCTTTTATTAATTTTTGATAACTATCAAATCGTCGCTGTGATAGTTCGTCATTTTCTATAGCATTTCGTACGGCACAACCTGGCTCCGAAGCATGTTCGCAATTTTTGAAGCGACATTGAGTAGCTAACTCAATAACTTCGCTAAAGGTTTCATTTACACCTTGCTCACAATCAGCAAGTTGTAATTCCCGCATCCCTGGCGTGTCCATCAGTACACCGCCTTGAGGTAATACTTTTAACGCTCTAAAGGTTGTCGTATGTTTACCTTTACTGTCATTTTCTCTTATGACACCCGTATCTAAAGCTTGATAGCCTAATAAGCCGTTTACTATGGTTGACTTTCCTACGCCGGAGGAACCTAGAAACGCAATAGTTTTTCCCTGTTGGCAGTAGTTCTTTAGCGGTTTAAGCTCATTTTCTTGTAATGCATTTAATGTGTGAACCATCATAAATTTGTCCAAGGCCTGAACTTGTATTCGTTTGGCATCGACATCACTACACTGGTCAGCTTTTGTTAACACTATAATTGGCTCAACCTGTGCCTCATTTGCAATAGCTAAATAACGTTCTATTCTGTTGAGATTAAAATCTTTGTTTAGCGAGCAAACGATAATGAGAATATCAATGTTCGCAGCGATAAGCTGGGTGTTAACTTGGCTTCCGGGTGCTTTTCGTTCAAAAAGCGATTGGCGCTGTAATGGTCTGAACAACCTATTTGATTTATCAAATAACACCCAATCTCCAACACATACGCGTTCACAATTAGGTGGCATAATCAGGCTTAATTGACCCTGTTCTGAAAGTACAATAACATTATTGCGGTGCTGTTCGATAATTCTACCGATTTGTAATTCAGTAAACTCTTCTAAACTTAATTGTTGCTGAAAAAAAGGTTTCCAGCCTAGCTGCGTTATTATTGAGGTCATTTTGTTCATGATCTAATGTTGCCTTGGGAACATAAGTTGCTTGATAGCAAATTTATTGAAATTAAGCTGTGAATTTCAGTCGTAAAACTTGCTGACCAGTAGGTTCATGCAATGTTTCTTTTAAGAAGTCAAAACCATACTTTGCGTGAAACTTAGGGTCAGTTAAATTTACTTTAAACACCTCAACTTCAAGGGTAGGGTGTAACGATTGTGCTTTATCCAATAGCGCTCTTCCTGCTCTTTCACCATGATAGTCTGGATGTAGGAACAATGCGCCAACTTCATTACCCATTAACGCGATAAACCCTTTAACCTCTCCATTGAACTCTATACCCGATCCACTTGAAGATGCTCGTTTCAGGAAACCTGAGCGAATCATAATCAAGGCACATTTTTTTGTTAAGGGTGTTCCCTTAAAATAAAATGTAACGACGGGTATGGTTTGCTCAGTTCTCCACAAAGGGCTGGTTTATAAACGCTTTATGCTACGTTATTGATCTCGACAATAGAATAACTATTCTCTTCAATCAATGCCTTGCCTAAAAGGCATTTATAATTCCAGCTGAATTAATTGATGGCAGTGATACTACAGACTAAGTTATAAGATTAATTGAAGAAATACGACAGAATCATTGAATTTCAAAGTCACCATATATATCAATCGTTAGATCGCGTTGCTTCACGTATTCTCCAGGCGTTTTACCTATTGCACTTTTTAAGTAACGAATTAAGTGCGGCTGGTCACTAAATTTAAATTTTGCAGCCAGATCAGCCCAGTCAATGTGATCATTACGTTTATAAAGATAATTTAAAATAGTTTCTAGACGGGAAACTGATTGGTATTGTTTTAGTGTTAAATTCGTGACCTTTAAGAAGCTGCGTTCTATTGTTCGCTGGGAGCGTTTTAAGCTAGTGCCTATTTGAGCTATCTGTGACTGGTCAAACAAAGGCAGAATATTTCTAACTAACTCACTGTGTTTGTCTTCAATCGCTTGATGTAGCAAAGGTTTAAATATTTCGTCAAGTTTATTACAAACCTCTTGTGGGTCATTCAGTGAATCACTCAAAAGCATTTCACCATAGGATGCTAACAAACTTTCTAACTCATTGATTCCGACAGGTACTACTGCATCTAGTTTGAAATCAGGCAAACATGTTTTAAAGGAATACAGTGCTCCAACTTTAAACTTAATGCCTATAATGCGAAAAGGCTCACTATGATCCATAGTAAAAGTATTAATATGAGGGAATATCCAATGGCTGCCGTGCCCTTGCTGGAAGACATGGTTATGCTCATAATGATATTTATATCCTTTATTGGACAGTATTAAATGTGCATTTGGATCTGGATTTAATTGTGGGTTGTTTGAGCCAAGATCGCCTAACTCTTTTTCTAGAAACCAATAGCATTCAACATACTTAGCTACATCTTTACTTTCAGGATTTAGTTTCCAGTTTTTCATAGTAGTATATTCATAGGATAAGGTACTTACTGATGTCGCTTTATACTGACCTTAAACTTTTCGAATATTTACGTCAACTGTGCCATTAATGCCATCATTAATCTCAGTAAACAGGTGGATAAAGCGTTTTATTACAGCTTTAGTTTTTCACCGGTAGGAATGGGTGAGCATGTTGAAGATATGTTAGCTTTTATTAAGCTTTAAAATCTGCGAAGATAATAACTAAGGACACGCAACTGTTGGCTGCGTTCCGCATTGTTTTAATTTTTAGCCAACCATTATGTAGCCTTCTTTAGGCCAATATATTCAATGAAAATATTTGCATTAATGCTAACTATTGCATCCACTTCCTGTTACGCAGAGATCGATCTTGTCAAAATCGATAAATCTGAAAGAAGAATGTATCTGCTTGCAAAGGATAAAATAGTTAAAGAATATCATGTTGCTTTTGGTGATAATCCAAAAGGGCATAAAGAGAAAGAGGGTGATGAGAAAACTCCTGAAGGTATTTACACCTTAGATTACAAGAAGGAAGATTCTTCTTTCTATCGAGCCATGCATATTAGTTATCCTAATCAGGCCGATTTAGATAATGCAAAAAGAAAAGGTTTTTCAGCAGGGGGCCTTATTATGGTGCACGGGCAACGCAATAAAGTTGGAAAGTTTTCACGAATTACTCAGAGATTCAATTGGACTAATGGTTGTATTGCATTAACTAACTCAGAAATGGATGAATTTATGACGTTGGTAAAAGTCGGTACAAAAATTCACATTGAGTGGTAAAGTCAGAGTGTATAGCCGCTCCACTTGAAGATACTCGTTTCAGGAAACCTAAGGGAATCATAATCAAGTGGAACGGGTATACACAAAAAAAGCTAAGCTATGCTGTTATCCAGCATTATTACCCGCTCAGCAATTACCTTAACGTGATAGATATTTTAGTTCCTTGCTCACTCGAAAGCGTTAATAGCCAGCCTTGATGTTCACATAAACGTTTAACGATTGATAAACCAAAGCCATAACCCGTACTTTGACTACCTTTAACTGCAGGTTCGGTTATGTTACCTGAAATACTTGGTTCAATACCAGGGCCGGTATCAGCAACAATCAGTGTATTCTCTTGCATCTCAATGGTCACCATACCTTGTTGGGTATATTGAAAAGCATTGCCGATTAAATTGTCTAATAATACCGTTAACATGCCAGACTGCGCATAAACTTCTACATTACAATTGTCATTTACTTCTACTTGTATTGGTTTTTTATTGATGAGGTGATTCTGGTCGATAATAGATTGTTCAATTAATGGCAGTATTTTTATATGCTTTTTGTCTACTTCGGTATGTTCTTCCCTTGCTAGGGTGAGCAATGTGGTAACTGTTTGCTCCATTTGTGTACTTGCTTGCGATATACGATTGATTAGCGGATTATTTACATCAGCAGGGTGTTGATTACGATAAACCTCTACGGCATTTTTTATAATCGAGACGGGTGTTCTAAGTTCATGGCTAACATCACGAGTAAAACACTTTTCTCTGATCAAGCTTTGGTTAATTCTCGTCATGGCCGTTTCTAAAGTTTGCGCTAAAATTCCTATTTCATTATTGGGGAATTGCTGGGCAAATTTATCGGGTATATGTTCAGGGGCAACACCATTAACTAAATCAGCAAGTTGCTTTAATGGCATAGCTGTTTTTCTACCTATCTGCCACGCGATAACAAATGCAAGCAATACTAAGATTAAACCTGTAATCAACATTAATTTTAAAATGCCTTTAGTGAAAGGGCGGACTAACAACATTTCACTGACTTCGGCGACAAGGTAAATGTTTTCTGATTTTGGTAGTGCTAATAAATGATAGTGTCGACCGTCTTCCCCTGAAAACTCTTTTCTGTTTGGTTCAGTAATGTATCGCTGTTTGATGTCATCAGGGAGGGTGCTTTTTGAGAAATACAGTGTCATATAGCCCACGCGAGGAACTGACCAAGACTTATCTTGATCATAACCTTGTTGTAAAAATTGTGCTTCTTGTCTGACTTCACGTTCAATAAATTCATCTTCAATGTTGTACATTAGGATGAAACAAAACATGCCCCAAACCGCAGAAATCACTAGGGTAAATAAACAAAATTGGTTAACAATCTTTCTACTTAAACTGTGAAATTTTATCGGGTTCTGAGGTGCATGAACCTGTGGTCGATTACTTTTATTACTATTTTTCATCGTTCATTACATCGCTATTAACATTACTTTCTACATTTAAGACGAAGCCAATACCATGCATGGTTTTTATCATCGGATAATCAAAAGGTTTATCTAATATATTTCGCAACTGATATATGTGAGATCTGAGTGCGTCTGACTCTGTGGGTTCATCGCCCCATAGTTTCTGAGATAACTTTGAGCGACTTACGACTTGAGGATAAGCTTCCGCTAGAATTGAGAGAATGCGATAACCCATAGTATGTAACTCAAGGTTTTTTCCAGCACGTGTGACTTGTTGTTTTTTTCTATCAATACTTAGCTGATCAAATGTTAAGGTATCATTGGTTTGTAATAAATGGCGTCTTGATAAAGCAAAACAGCGAACTTCGAGTTCTTCTAATGAGAAGGGCTTAGTTAAATAATCATCTGCTCCTAGGGTAAAACCTGAAACTTTGTCCTCGATACTGTCTCTTGCGGTGAGCATAATTATAGGTACATGATGGTGAGCTTGTTTACGCAATTGTTTGCAAACCTCAAGCCCATCCATAACAGGTAAGTTCAAATCAAGAATAACTAAATCATAGTGATTTGTTAACGCCAGTTCCAAGCCTTGTTCGCCCTGAGTCGCAAAGTCTAATACATGTCCTTTATCTTCCATGTAGTTAGCAATGTTTTCAGCGATATTTTGTTGATCTTCAACGACTAGAATATATAAAGATTGATTATTCATTTAGTTTCTCGAATTGAAGAGCCCTGTAATATTTTGATGCTAAAAATAGTAAAGAGCTGCTTGCGTTAGCAATTATCTTACAAGGTTTTTAACATGTCTTGCGCTGCTTTGAAATCAGGTTTTACAGTAATCAACTGATTCAATGTGGTTTTTGCATTGACTGTTTGCCCTAATCTTAACTGCGTTTTTGCTATTTTCATATCGATATTAGGGTTGTTAAGATCTTTTTGTCCAATCAACATTAAGGCTAAGGATTGCTCATAATCAAGGGGAGTATTAGCTATTTTTAGGTAGTAGAAACCGTATACCCCAACGAAAGAGTTAAGATATTGTTCTGGACTATTGATAAGAGGTTCAAGTGCCGATTTGTCACCCGCGATAAATTTAGCGACCACAGCCAAGGTTTTATCTTCCAAAGAAAGTTCAGCGTTAACAGGGGTTAATCCTAAACTCTTCACTAAGGCTGTTGCAACATCAACGGTTGAAGTAGGGTTTTGACCGGTAATTAAACGCCCGTCAATGGCGACATGACTCAACATAATTTCACTTGATTGAAAGTTTGCGCCACGCTCGCTAAGTTTATCTTCAAGCATGAAATCAAATTCGTTTATCCACTTTTTTCCAAACAATTTTTCTTCTTGATTAGTAAAACTGTTTATTGCTTTATTGGCTACTAAATAACTACCATCCTTTAATTTCACATTTACTAAGGCAGCTGGGCCATGGCAAACTGCTGCGACACTACCATGCTGTTGATATATTTGGGCAATAACATTTTGTAGTGCTGTATCTTGTGGTAAATCGAACATTGCCCCTTTTCCACCGACAACAAACACTGCATCATAAGCTTTTGCATCTACGCCGTTAGTTGGAAGGGTATTATTAAGTTTTGCCATAATAGCTTCATCAACTAATACCCTAGCATTATAACTTTTACTTGGATCGTACTTATCGGCCTCAACTTGACCGCCTTGAGGGCTTGCGATATCAACAATAATGCCATTATTTTTAAATACAGAATACGCTTTCGAGAACTCATCAAATTCATATCCGGGTTGTTTGTCTCCTTGGCCATTACCACTAACGACCATTAATACTTTTTTGGTAGTGGTGGCTGCTTGAGCAGGTAGGGCTGCCATCACTAAGGTAGAAAATAATGTCGCAAATAGTGTGATTAATATTACTGTGTTTTGTGTTAAATTTTTCATTTGTTTACCTCTTTGTAGTTTGAAGCCATTTTGACCGAGACAAGGTGAAACAGATGTGAAACTGTTTTGGCTCAAACAATACTTTTAATTTTTACAAAAAATAATGCCTATACATCAGCCATTAATTGCTTAACTGAACTCTTTAAACTTTGTCGACTAGCGTATACACCTAATAAGGTCACTGTGGTCAAAATAATAGCTAATGTTATGATCAATATGAATAAGTCAGGTTGATAAGAAAGTGAAAACTGTGATTGATAAATTAGCGTACCGGTAAGGTAGGTACCGGCTATAGCACCTATTGCTATGATTAAGGCGGTAATTAACCATTCAATGACATTGAGCTGCAAACAAGTGCTTTTTAAAAAGCCAAAGCTCATAATCACACTGTTCTTTTTCTTTTCTTTATCTTCGAGTGCGTTAATTGATGACAAGATGACAATAATTGCGAGTAATATAATCATCACAGCAAAGCCGCTGATAACTTTGGTGATCATGGTTAAAATATTATCAAATTGTTTTGTTAATTCCTGAAGGGAAACCATTCTTATAGTGGGGTAATCTTCCCATAATTGGCTAAGCAGTGGCCATTGCCCCTCGTTCAGTTCTAAACTAGCCATATTGTAGTGAGGCGCGTTGATGTGTTGCACTGCTGTTTGCGGCATTTGAACCCAGAAAGTAATTGAACCTGCGCCGGGTTTATAGGCATGACTCGCTGTGATAGTGAAAGTGTGGCTTTGTTGATGAATAATAAACGTCAATTTATCTCCAAGAGATAACCCTAAATCAGTCATTACTTCTTCTTCAAGGGATATTTGTTGCCAGTTTTTAGTCTCCTTTTGCCACCAGAACCCTTGAACCAAGCTGTTATTCTTCGGCAGTGTTTCACTCCAATGCAGTCTAATAGCGTTTGATAATGTCGCTAGGCTGTCACTGGGCTTTTGCGTAAATTCACTGAGTGTTTGATTATTAATCTTTACTACTTTTGCATAAAAGTAAGGTTTAGTTTGACGCAGACTAATGTCATGCTCTTGTGCCCATTGTTCGATAGCTGTCATTTGTGACTGGCTGGCTTGTGAAACCATCACATTACCGTCATGTGTTCTCTGGTATGAAACCATGGTGTTGCCTAAGTCATTTAGAAGCATCAGCGTAAACAATAATAAAAATGTGCTTAATCCAATGCCTAAAATCTGAGTGCTTTTACTCAATAAACGCTGTTTCATCATGAACAAGCTAAAAGGAATGAGCCCTGAAAATTGTTGGGTAGCTTTTTCACCCAAACTCAACACAGCCCAACTAATCTCTATCATTAGGGTAATAGTGATTGAAATACTACCCACTAACATCAAGGTTAATAAGCCATTATCTGAGTACTTCACTGCAACCAAAATAAGCACAACTAAAGCGCACAGTTTAATGAAAGCTAAAGAAATGGTTTTTTGGTTTTGATTAAACAATTTTGCTACGGATGTTTGCCACAAGCTTAGCCATACGGGTGAATGAAATACGGCAAACAGTAAGGTACAAGTTGCGATCGTCTTAACGGTAAGCCAGAGTTCTAATTGCCAGGAAATTTCAGTAAAGCTTTCAGATAACCACCCGATGATAAGCCAATGAAAAAAGCCAGAGAGAATAGCCACAACAGGTATTAGTAGCATTATGTTAATGAGCCATTTAAGTAATGATAACTGTAAACCTGTTACTTTTGACGCACCTAGACTCATACAAATGGCCGAAAAATATTGTTCTTTTTTCAGGTGTACCTGCGCTATTTGTTCAATAGCGATAGCGGCCATAAAGAATAAAATAATGGAGGTTAAGCCTAAAAAGTTCTCAGTACGTTGCCAAAAAGAAGCTAATGGATGAGATCCATTTTTATGATGGATTTTCGCTGCAGGTAGGTGCGCTTGTTGCCACACAATAAGCTGTTGTATCTGAGGTTTTGAAGCAGTAATAAGGTACCGATATTGAATAAGATCTGTAGGAAACGCCAATTTTTCCATATCATCAACATTGATGATAGCGCGCATAGCTACATTATGTCCTTCCA
>OJBB01000419.1_pt1 | contig 14807 bp, 9 predicted proteins | sample 1590401 | NCBI WGS metagenome assembly OJBB01 (sample SAMN05416789, study PRJEB24817) | seawater metagenome | isolation source: Sea water | place: Canada:Atlantic | collected 2013-07 | reverse complement strand
TTAAACCTTCTACTAAAATATCTGCTACATCGCGTTGAGCTACTGCACCGACTATTCCGCACATAATATTGATTCCTTTTTCATTTTTACTTGTTTATTTATTGTTTGAGCTTGGTTAACGTTTTTAACTTAAATAACTTAGCTAAGTTAACCTTTGGCGATAATTAATTTTACGCCTTGCTCAGTTAAGGCTGTTCGCATTTCTTCAGAAAGACCATCATCGGTGATCACTGTTTGAATTTGCTGCCAATTGAGTTCTAAATTAGGGATTTTCTTTGTAATTTTATCTGATTCAACCATCACGATAACTTCACGAGCAACTTCTGCCATGACTCGGCTCAGGCCAATTAACTCATTAAAAGTAGTGGTTCCTCGCTTAATATCTATACCATCAGCACCAATAAAGAGTTGGTCAAAATCGTACGATCGTAAGACTTGTTCTGCAACTTGTCCCTGAAAAGCTTCAGAGGTAGCATCCCAGGTTCCACCGGTCATCAATAATGTTGGTTCATTTTCTAATGCATGAATTTCATTAGCAATACTAAGTGCATTAGTCATAACAACTAAGCCTTTCTTATTTGCTAATTCACTTACTAAAGCAGACGTCGTTTGACCACTATCAATAATAATACGATTATGATCACGAATAAGCATGGCTGCTTTTTTAGCAATATGTAACTTTTGTTGAGACAGTTGGTCTGCTTTTGCTTCAGTTATTTCGCTGGGCAAAGCAACTGCACCACCATAACGTCTTAATAACAAGCCACTTGTTTCAAGTGCAGCGAGGTCTTTTCTTATGGTAACTTCTGACGTATCAAATTGCTTGGCTAAGCTGTCTACGCTCACTTCGCCCTGTGCATTTAAGTCAGCAATTATATTATGACGACGTTGTTGAGTATTTCGTTTCGACATAGGATTTTATAGTTTACTTATATGATTAATTTATCTCGAATAGTTTCGAATTGCGTAACTTAGTTTCGCTATGGGCCGTATTATGTTTCATACCGAAAGATATTGCAATTTTTAGTTCGCTTTTCACGATAAATCACGCATAAAATTTAGACATTAAAAAAGCGCTATTAAAATAGCGCCTTTAATGAAGCAAGTTATCTCTTCAGATAATTAGCTCTTTTTAACAGGTCGCTGCCAACCAACAACATTGCGTTGTTTGGCTCGAGTTAGTGCTAAATCGTTATCTTCAACTTCTTTGCTTATCACTGAACCTGCACCAACAGTTGCTGAATGACCAATAGTAACTGGTGCTACCAATGAGCTGTTAGAGCCAATAAAAGCATTATCACCAATTTCGGTGGTTGATTTATTTACGCCATCATAATTACACGTAATAGTACCCGCACCAATATTTACCTTAGTGCCAATTTCTGCATTACCCAAATAACTTAAATGTCCTGCTTTACTGCCAGCACCTAAGGTAGTTTTTTTCATTTCAACGAAGTTGCCAACATGTGAGTCTTGCTTCATTACTGAACCAGGGCGAAGGCGAGCAAATGGACCTACCGAACAATTAGCTTCAATAACCGTATCTTCAATAATACTGTTTGGCTTAATTTCAACGTTAGTACCAATGGTGCTGTTTTTAATAATACAGTTCGCGCCTATCTGTACATTATCCGCAAGGCTAACCACACCTTCAAAAATACAGTTTATGTCGATACTCACTTCACTGCCTGTGGTTAACTTACCACGAACATCAATACGAGCAGGATCACGTAAACTTGCGCCGGCTATCATCAACTCTTCAGCGATTCTCGCTTGGTACGCACGTTCTAATGTTGCTAATTGCACACGGTTATTAGCACCCTCTACTTCTATTTCTGTCTCAGGATGAGCCGTAGCAATAACCTTACCTTCACCATGAGCTGCAGCAATAATATCTGTTAGGTAGTATTCACCTTGAGCGTTATCACTAGATAAGTTACTTAACCAACGTTTTAGATCGCCGCCATTGGCTAATAAAATACCGGTATTGGCTTCGTTAATTTTCAGTTGCTCTGCATTAGCATCTTTTTGCTCAATAATACCGACAACTTGTTGTTGTCCTGCAATTTCTTGACGAACAATTCGGCCATAGCCCATTGGGTTAGCTAAATGAACTGTTAATAGTGCCATGCCATCAGCTGGCTTAACTGCCAATAGACTTTCTAACGTAGAGACTTTAGTTAACGGGACATCACCATAAAGTACTAAGACATCTTCATCATCTGTTAAAAATGGTGAAGCTTGGTCTACGGCGTGGCCTGTCCCAAGTTGTTCAACTTGCTCAACAAACGTTAAGTCATCACCGGTATTATCTTTCGTGAGTGTTGCTTTTAATACGTCGCCGCCAAAGCCATACACTACATAGATATTGCTAGCACCAAGTTGACGTGCACTATCAATAACATGACCTACCATAGGCTTGTCAGCTACACTATGAAGTACTTTTGGCAAAGAGGAACGCATACGGGTACCTTTACCCGCGGCAAGAATAACGACAGAAAGTGACATGATAAATCCATTCATTGAGCATTTTTAAGAGCGCGTATTGTAACCAATTTTATGCTGCCTAGGCTAGGGGTTGTTGATCTTTCAGGATTAAAATAGTTACTCTTTAGTTTGATCAACTTTCAGATAGCATAGTGACAACCTTAATCGGCTCAGCTTTGTTCTGGCTGATCAAGCTAGCCAACTCTGGCTTACAAGAGCCACATTTTGTACCACATTGTAGTTTTTCACCTAAGGCTTCAACACTGCCACAGCCTTGTGTTATCGCTTCGTTAATGGTTATCTCACCTACGTTATAACAGCTACACACTTGTTTGCCTTGATTAAACTCATCACTCGCAATACCAAGTAATAATGACTGTATAGTCGCAAATTCTAAAGTTTGTGAAGCAAACACATGTTCAAGCCATGCTTGTTCTATTTCAGGCCAGCATGTTGAGAAGTAACCTAAGAAGGCAAGTTTGCCTGCTTGCAAACAGACAATGTAAGATTTATCTTCTTGATTGAACGTTAACCATTCACCTGATAAACCACTGGTTTGTTGACACCATAATAACGCATCTGTAGTTGGCTCATCTAGGGCAACTTGGTAAGTATCGCCATAACTGGCAGTACTTTTAACCCAAAAATCTGCAGCTAGGTTTATATTACGTTTCGCATCGTTACACGTGTGAATACTAACGTATTGCTTAAATGTTTTTTTACTTAAGGCAACTGCACCTTGTTTACTTTCTGCTTGTCCTGACAATGGATCCACAATGCCTTGATATAACGAACTTACATTGGCGTGTGAAGCAAAGCTTTTGTTCCAATGAATGGGCATAAAACATTCACCAATGCGTTGTTTGGTGTCCAGCTTTACATGGGCAATTGCTTGTCCGGTGCTAGCAGCTACCGACAGCATATCATCATTTTGAACTGCTAAAGCTTGAGCATCAGTTGGGTGTATATATAGGTAGGGCTTGTCAGTATGTTTTGATAACTTACTTGTTTTACCTGTGCGCGTCATGGTGTGCCATTGATCACGCAAACGGCCGCTGTTTAATACAAACGGGAATTCGACAGAGGTTTTTTGAAGTGGTAATTGTGGCGTAACGGCAATAAATTGCGCTTTACCTGACGGGGTATTAAATTGTCCGTCAGCATAAACACGGGCACAACCTTCAGGATTAGCAGCATTTACTGGCCATTGTATCGGCGAAAGTTCGTTATATTCCTTGTTGGTTAAGTCACTTAAACCACTTAAATCAAGCAGGCGCTCACCGTCATTTTCAAATTGGGTGAGTTGAACATGTTCTTTGAACACATCACTAACATCATCAAAATCAAAACCATTGAACCCCATTTTGATAGCAACGTCTCGGATAATTTGCCAGTCGTGCTTAGCTTGTCCCGCGGGTAATACAGCATTACGTTGACGAGAAATGCGACGCTCTGAATTGGTGACAGTACCATTTTTTTCTAACCAGGGTGTTGCCGGTAATTTTACATCAGCAAGAGACAAGGTATCGTTTTCTTCAACACAATCTGATACCACGACTAGTTCACATTTTTTCAGCGCGGCAGTGATTTTAGCGTGATTAGGTAGGCTTACTACAGGATTCGTTGCCATTATCCATACGGCTTTAATCTCACCAGAATAAATTTTATCGAACAAATCAATTGCTTTAGCGCCTTGTTTGTTCGCAATAGTAGGTGACTGCCAAAAGCGTTGTACTTTGCCCTGATGTTTTGGATTGTCGATATCCATATGTGCGGCAAGTTGATTGGCTAATCCACCCACTTCTCTACCGCCCATGGCATTAGGTTGTCCTGTAATAGAGAAAGGACCACTGCCAGTTTTACCAACTTTCCCACTGGCTAAATGACAGTTAATAATGCTTTGGCATTTATCTACCCCTGAAGAGGACTGATTGATACCCATAGAATAAAAAGTAATCGCTTTCTCACTACTGCAGAATAATCGATAAACGGCGATAAGTTCTTCTATGTTAACTTGGCAAAACTCTGCAACCTTTGTGGTTGTCCAATTTGCTGCTTGGGCCAGTGTTTGCTCAAAACCTTCGGTGTGTTGAGCGATATAATCAGTATTTAACCCTTGGTTCTCACTTAAAAAGTGTAATAAACCATTAAAAAAAGCAGCATCAGTGCCAGGCTTTAATTGAATAAAATTATCGGCTAGTTCACAGGTGGCTGTTTTTCTTGGATCAATCACTACAACTTTCATTGCAGGGTTAATTTTTTTTGCACGTTCAATACGTTGATATAAGACGGGGTGAGTCCATGCAGCATTAGAACCCGTTATTAATAATAGATCAGTTTGTTCAAGATCGTCATAAGTGCACGGAACAACATCCTCACCAAAAGCACGTTTGTATGCAGAGACCGCTGACGACATACAAAGTCGAGAGTTGGTATCGATATTACCTGAGCCGATATAACCTTTCATCAGCTTGTTGGCAATGTAGTAATCTTCAGTTAACAACTGGCCTGATACATAAAAGGCAACCGAGTCTTTACCGTGTTTTTTTATGATGTCGTTAAATTGCTTAGCAACATAATCAGTCGCTTTATCCCAACTTACTTGCTCACCTGCGATTTCAGGGGCTAACAAACGACCCGTTAAATCGATAGTATTAAGTAAGTTACTACCTTTAACGCATAATCTGCCATAGTTTGAAGGATGGGCAGCTGAGCCTACTAATGACGTTGCTTTGCCATCTGCTACGCCAATATCAACACCACAACCCACGCCACAATAGGCACAAGTACTTTGGATAAGTGACGGTTCACCGGTTTTAATTACAGGTGAGGTAAGCAGTGATGTCGGTAATAAATCGCTCAAACTGAACTCCAAAAAAATTAACCTGGGCTATCGGAAAATCTCCAACAATGTTAGGTTGAAAATTAGCCATAAACGCTAGTAAAAAAGTTGTACTTGCTCGTTTTCAATGCGTATATCGTAAACGGCTATAGTTTGCTCTTCTTGTAAACAACGACCTGTTTTTAAGGAGTAATGTTGTTTATATAATGGCGAAGAAACCACGGGCTCATCGTCAATACAGCCAACAATACCGCGATACAAGACATTGGCTTGACCGATAGGGTCGTAGTTACCTACGGCGTATATTTTTTCTTCGCTGTTAGGAATATGGAAGATTGCAATTTGCTCATCTTCACCCGCCGAGTTAGCGATTAAAGCGCTGATACCAGAATCTTTTACTAGTTCAGTTGCCTTACAAATAGTGCGCCATGCTTTGTTCGTGGTTGTAGTCATTTTGTTGTACTCCTCTTAAGCTTCTTCAGCTACGGCTTCTTTTTCAGTTGCGTCACTTTCTGTCGATGAGATGTATTTAACATCAATTTTTTCTTGTCCACGTGCAGGACGAATTTGCTCGCGTTCAGTCACAAATTGGATATTACTATCGCTTTGATCTGAGTTAACAAAGGGTTGGAAACGTTTTAATGCTTCAGGATCTTCAATGGTTGTTTTCCATTCACACTGATAAGTACCAACAATGGCTTTCATTTGTGTTTCTAACGCATCATTTAGGCCTAAGCTGTCATTGATGATAACGTCTTGTAAGTAAGCTAAACCGCCCTCTAAGTTGTCCATCCATGTTGAAGTACGTTGTAATCTGTCGCCCGTTTGTACGTAGAACATCAAGATACGGTCAACATAGTTAACTAAGGTTTCATCATCTAAGTCCGTGGCAAATAAATCGCCATGACGAGGTTTCATGCCACCGTTTCCAGCAACGTATAAGTTCCAACCATTATCTGTCGCAATAATACCGATATCTTTACCTTGAGCTTCAGCACACTCACGAGTACAACCAGACACACCAAACTTAATCTTGTGTGGTGCACGTAAACCTTTGTATCTGTGCTCTAAGTCGATAGCCATACTCATGCTGTCTTGCACGCCATAACGACACCAAGTAGAGCCAACACATGACTTAACAGTACGTAATGATTTACCGTAGGCATGACCTGTTTCAAAACCAGCATCGACTAATTCTTTCCAAATTGGCGGTAATTGCTCAACACGTGCGCCGAATAAATCAACCCGTGCGCCACCGGTAATTTTGGTATAAAGATTATATTTTTTAGCTACTTCACCTAATACGATAAGTTTGTCAGGGGTAATTTCACCGCCAGCAATTCGAGGAACAACTGAGTAGGTACCATCTTTTTGCATGTTACCAAGGTAGGTATCGTTAGTATCTTGTAGAGATAAATGAGGTTTTTTAAGAATGTAGTCATTCCATACAGAAGCAAGCACAGAGCCAGCTACCGGTTTACAAATTTCACAACCTAGACCACGACCATGCTTTTCAAGTAGCTCGTCGAAGGTTTTGATTTTTCCAACACTAACAATGTCGTATATTTCTTGACGTGAATAAGCAAAATGCTCACAAATGTCTTTCTTAACTTCAACACCGCGTTTTTCAAATTCGTTATCAGCAACGCTTTTAACCAAGGCAGCACAGCCACCACAACCAGAGCCGGCTTTAGTACAGCTTTTAACATCGCCAACGGTCATCGCGCCTGCATCAATAGAGGCAATAATGTCGCCTTTAGTGACGTTATGACATGAACAAATGGTTGCCGTATCAGGTAAGGCATCAACACCTAATGTCGGCTTATCAGCCGCCATTGGTAAGATAAGACCTTCTGGAGACTCAGGTAATTCAATGGCATTAAGCATATATTGCAATAAGGTATCGTATTCACTGGTATCACCAATAAGGACAGCACCTAGTAAGGCTTTTTTATCCGAAGAGACTACTATTTTCTTATAAACACCTTCAGGTTGATTTTCGTAAGTGTAGGTTAATGCACCTTCAGTTTTACCGTGAGCATCACCAATTGAGCCGACTTCTACGCCCATGAGTTTTAACTTAGTACTCATATCCGCACCAGTAAACTCAGCAATCTCTCCGTTTTCACCATTTCCTTCATTAGTAAAGCCAGCAATGTGTTTGGCGACAACTTTAGCCATAGCATAACCCGGAGCAACTAAACCAAAGATAAAGTTATTCCATAAAGCACATTCACCAATGGCGTAAATATTTTCGTCTGAGGTTTGACACTGATTGTTAACAACAATACCGCCACGCTCACCTAAAGTAAGGTCAAATTCACGTGCAAGGTTGTCATACGGGCGAATACCTGCAGAAAATAAAATTAGATCGGTTTCTAATTCAGTCTCGTCACTAAAACATAATTTATAGCGGCTAGTATTGCCTTTTTCGATTACGCTTGTCGCTTTTGAGGTGTGAACTTGTACACCTAAGTCTTCAATTTTTTGTCTTAATAAACGACCGCCACCACCATCAATTTGAACACCCATTAATTGTGGGGCAAATTCAACAACGTGTGTTTGTAGCCCAAGTTGCTTGATAGCGTTTGCCGCTTCAAGACCTAATAAACCACCACCAATAACCACGCCGACTTTGCTTTCTTTAGCGCTAGCGGCGATGTCTTCTAAATCGTCAATAGTACGATAAACTAAACAATGATCTTGGTCTTTTCCTGGAATAGGCGGAACAAATGGGTATGAACCAGTAGCTAAAATTAACTTATCATAGTGGTAAGTCTCACCATTTTCAGTCGTAACATATTGAACGACTTTATCAATCAGGATCACTTTAGCATTGGTTTTAAAGGTCACCCCTAAAGCTTCATAATGTTCTGGTGTAGTCATTGCTAAATCGTCAGCAGTTTTACCACCAAAATATTCCGATAAGTGAACTCTATCGTAAGCTAAGCGAGACTCCGCTGAGAGCACTGTTATTTGATAGTTTGGATTTTTAGCCATTTCCTCAACAAAGTGATGGCCAACCATGCCGTTACCTACCACAACAATATTAGTTTTAGTTAATAGCTGTTTATCTGTATTCATAAGGACGATCCTACTCAAAATGCGGGAATAAAATAAAACCGTTTAGCAAAGACACACTATTAACATGGTTTTATTCAAGATGCGTTTAGTAGAGCAAGCTAGATGCCAATATGTTTTTTTCAATAAAAACAATTATTTAATGTCAGTTGCATCCTAGGAACCCCCCCCTTTGCACTAGGGTGAATATTATTTAGCACTCGGACGGTGCAGCGTTCTCACAAAAGGTAAACAAGCTGAGCGGGGCTTAAGAAAGAGAAATGAAAATAGAGATAATCGCGATATGTTATAGAAAGTGGTAAGTCAGTTAACTGTAAATATTTGAGTATTATGAATGTGTCACTGAATAGGTATAACTAGGTACGTGATTTCGAATTTATGTTGGACACACTCATTACTTTGCCTTTGTATTAGAAAGGCTTGTTACATACTCTCCAGGACTCATGCCAGATATATTTCGGAACATATAGATAAAGGGAGATAGAGAACTGTACCCCAAATCCAAAGAAATACTTGTCGTACTATGGCCAGCAGTCAGTAATTCTATCGCTTTAAGAAAACGGAGCCTGAGGTTCCATGCCTGAATAGTCATACCTGTTTCTCTATGAAACTTTCGCTCCAGGGTTCGCTTCGACATCGCTAAATCCTCTGCTAACATCAGCGTTGTTTTCTTACTTCCAGGTCGCTCATAAAGTTGACTGCACATTTTCAAAAGCTCAAATGATTTAGGCCAAGGAAGATGCTCAGTAACATGCTTTAAACGTGGCAGCGTACTCAACATTAGAGAAACAACGTCTTCTTCATAACCTGAAATAGAGTATTCAACATCAAATGTAGAAACTTCTATGATCAGCGCTTTTATGATGGGGGATATTTTGAGTACCAAGCTTTTGTCAGTGGGAAGCTGTTGATATCTTTCATCAATGTATAAGCTTTTTAATTCAGCGCCATATTCAGTTGAAACACTATGTGTACACCCACTGGGTAGCCATACAGCATTTTCAGGAGGGATGAAAAGTCTTTCTCCAATGACGTCGACAATTAGCACACCGGAAATAGCATACAAAAGTTGATGCCACCTATGTTTATGCGAAGCGAAGTAGTGCCTTGCTGGCATATACTGCTGACGGACAAAAACCTCGCGAGGGAGGCTTTCCAAATTAAGTAATTTAAGTTCATTCGAATAATGTGGCATCTACTTCACAACTTGTCGTTTTATATGCATATGTTGTCATAGTGTATAGTGATTGTCTTTCGATTATTAGATATCCTAAGGGTTATATCTATTTCACTTGAAGATTCTTGATTCAGCTGGAATTAGAAACGCCTTTAGGCAAGACATTGATTGAGGAGTGATGTCGTATCAAATTATCAGAACAATCCAAGGTGCAGCTTGCCTGTGTGACAGGAGGTGTGATCACTGTCGGTATAGCTCGATTTGCTTATACACCCATGTTGCCTGAAATGGTCGAAGAGATTGGCCTTACAGAGACTGTTGCGGGTTTTTTGGCAGCCGCAAATTATGCAGGGTATTTGTGTGGAGCATTGCTCATTTCTTTCATGCATAACCTTCAATTAAAAATTAAATTGTATCGGTATGGTTTAATAGCGGCTGTCACAACTACGCTGTGCATGGCTGCGACAACAAATGAGTGGTTATGGTATCTATTACGCTATGTCTCAGGCTTAAGCAGTGCCGCTGGTATTTTATTAGGTGGTGGGCTATTGATGCACTGGCTCAGACACAATCACGCAAAAGCTGAACTTGGTGTTTTTTTTTCAAGCTTAGGGATCGGAATTGTTCTGACAGCGATTACTGCCCAACTCATAAAAATTGAATATAGCTGGGATCAGCAGTGGTTAATCTATGGTCTATTGGCTCTTATCCTCATTATCCCTGTATTGCTCTGGTTTCCAGACTTTGCTAAGTCAACATTTGGGACACAGCACGCAGCGCACAAGGAGGCTCAATCCCTTCCCTCAAAACAGTTTTTTCTAACCTTACAGTCGGCTTACTTTTGCGCCGGATTTGGGTATGTGGTGACGGCAACATTCCTCATTGCAATAGTTGAATTGCTACCCGGAATGAGAGGCCTTGGCTGGGCAGTTTGGTTAGTGGTGGGGGTTGCTGCTGCACCAGGGTGTTGGTTGTGGGACATCTATGTAAGAAAGGTTGGCCTTTGGTCATCACTGTTTCAAGCTTACATCCTAAACATGGTGAGTACTGCTCTGCTCTTGTTCGACCCATCTGCTACGGTGGTTTTTATCAGTGCTGTACTATATGGTTTCAGCTTTATTGGCATTGTTAGTATGACACTGTCGATGGTAGGACGCCTCTATCCAGACAATGCGTCCAGATCGATGAGTCACCTCACGTTCAGTTACGGACTCGCACAGGTTATCGCGCCAGCGCTGGTTGGGATAATTGCCGAAAAAAGTGAAAGTTTCACAGATGGACTGATAATTACTGTGATTGTAATGCTAGTAGGGATCACTTTACTGATGCGAGCAGTAGCGATCCTAAAGTCAGGAAACAGAAAATTGTTGATTTAAAGAGTAACTAATACCTAATGATTAAAATAATCACAATCTTGCCATTAGAAAAATATCGTTGATAACCATAAGATAAAAAATAACGCGGTAGCTCCTTGCCAAAACAATACCGGATTACGCTGTAAGATAGGCTGACTTTTATATTCTTCCAATGCCGAAGCCGTCGGTTTGCTTAAATCAGCTTTAAATTCAGAATACGCCTGTAAACGAAACTTAGGATCGGCTTGTGTCGCTTTTGACAGCACCATATCAAGCCAGAAAGGTAAATCGCTGCGAAATTGTCTAATACTACGATACTGCCACTGTGAATAATTTTCTACGCGACTTTTTTCGTCATCAACAGTGTAGCTGTGCATATCAGCTCTTTGCATCGGCTTGTAAGGCAATTCTCCACAAAGCATTTCATAGGTGATAACGCCTAAGGAAAATAAATCGCTTTGGTGGTCAGCATGTAAAGTTAATAAGGTTTCTGGTGCGATATAATTCAATGTGCCTTGTGGCACAGTTTCAGTAACAGCATCATTATTTTCAGCCAGTGATGCAATAAGCGCAGTGCCATAGTCAATGAGAAAAACCTTGCCGTAAGAATCAATCATTATGTTGTCAGGCTTTAAATCCCGATGAATAACTTCTAAGCGCTGAAATGAACGTAAGGCGATAATAATTTGCCCGACAATATCACGTACTTGTGCAAGATTAGGTTTTGGATTATCAAACATCCATTGCCCTAATGTTTGCCCATCAATATATTCGCAAATATGATAAAGAAAGCGACTATTCTCGCTGCCACGTTTTATTTTCATCACATGACTATTACTCAGCCTTTCCCCTAGCCAAGCTTCACGTATGAAACCTTGTAAATAACTACTATCATCAGCGAGGTTTTGTGAAGGAACCTTAAGAACACAAGGCTCAGACTCATTAGGGTGTTTCGCTAAGTATAAATGTGACCGAATGCTGGCATGAATAACTTTGCAAATTTCATAGTCATCAATACTATTACCAACCGCTAACGCTGGTGGTATCGCTTTATTTAACAGTTCTCGTTCAATTTCGACTAACGCCCTGTTAGGCGTACCGCCGATATAAACTAATAAACAGCTGACATTATCTTTACTACCCTTCTTTATCGCTAATTCCGTCAGTAATTTCGCCATCTGCTCTAACGCTTGCGTGCTAGGCGACTGTGGCAATTGATTTAACTGTTTTTTTATTTGTTGAGCTGATAAATATTCATGAACGCCATCGCAAGTAAGTACAAAAATATCACCCGCTTGAATAGCAACTTGCTGCACATCAACTTGCAATCGATGATCAGCGCCCAAAGCTCGGGTTAACACACTATGAGATGGTCCCTGCTTTTGTTGATGGTCCTTAGTTAGTACTTCTAGCTCGTGTTGCCGATACTGGCTGATACGCGTATCACCGACATGAAAAATATAAGCGGTAGACGATTTGACTATCAATGCTGAAAAGGTTGTTAACCATTGTAATGTGTAACCAGAAACCGCATCGGTTTGTGCATATAACCATTGATTTAAGCTAGATAACACCTTACTAGCAGACTTTTGTGTTGACCACGTTTGCGGCGTTGCGTAATAGTCATTAATAAATTGTGTCACTGATAATTGCGCTGCCTCCGCTGCTTTACTGGCACTTGATACACCATCAGCAATGACAGCAACAACACCTTTAGCCGTTAATTCTGCATCTTTGGGCACTAGTGAAGCAAAAGCATCTTCATTGGTTGCTTTTATACCCGCATTACTATGACCGCCCAAAAACACCTGTAATTTTGCCTGTGTTAGTGGTATTGCTGGCGTTAAAGGAGGCGCCTGAGCAGCTTGTTTTGTATAAGCGTTTTGATCAGTTTTCATTTATACCCTCTTTGAGCTTATACCAAACGGATTACCATCAGCCTAATCACGATATTTTATCATTATGAAAAAAGTCATGACTAAACTGCTGATAAATGGGACGCCATTATTTAACTTGAATTAACTCTACTGTACCGTCTTCTCGAATCTCGGTAATTGACCCTTTTGGCTCTTGCATAAAGAGTAAAGTAACAAAACCTAATACCGCCGTTGCTGCAATGACTAAGAAAAAGGTTTGGTAGCTAACCATAGATAATACCGTTAAATAAACCACAGCTCCGACATTACCATATGCTCCAGTCATGCCTGCTATTTGCCCCGTTAATCGACGCTTAATTAATGGGACTGCAGCAAATACCGCCCCCTCTCCTGCTTGTACAAAGAACGAACAAGCCATAGCAGTAATCACTGCCAACACCAGTGGCCAAGAGCTATCAATTAATGCCATGGCAAGATAGCCAAGCGCTAAACCTGCAGTTAATATCAATAAGGTTTTCTTACGGCCATATTTATCGCTTAACCAACCACCACCGGGTCTAGACATCAGATTCATAAAGGCATAAAGCGATGCGAGCATGCCTGCATAAACCATATCTAAGCTAAAGGTTTCTGCAAAAAATAATGGCAACATAGAAACTACTGCTAATTCAGAACCAAACGTTGCGAAATATAAGACATTCAGTACAGCCACTTGCTTGAACTGATACTGATGAATCTCAGGAACTTCTTCTTTAAATAAATGACCATTAACTTGGTAAGTTTTCCAAACTTCAGCAATAAATAATATAACTAAAGAAACATATGCAATTATAGTCATATTGCTGGATAACAAGCTCACACCTTGCGGTGATAATTTCCAAGTAAGTAAAGCTAACGCACCGTACATGGGTAATTTCATCAACAAGAGTAAGTAAAAATCGCCTACACTGGTCACTTCCATTGCGCCCGTTTGCGTCGGTTTAAAGTAGGTAGCACCTTTAGGCGTATCACTAACATTTGCATACCAAATGAAGCTAAAAAGTAAACTCATTAAACCAGTTAAAGCAACAGCATAGCGCCAAGCGTCTTCAACGCCGAAGGTTTTACCTATATAGAGGGCTATTAAGGGCAACGACATTGCTGCGGCAGCAGAACCGAAATTTCCCCAGCCACCATAAAGTCCTTCCGCAGTACCGAGTTCATTAGCGGGAAACCATTCACTAACCAGTCGAATGCCAATAACAAAGCCGGCCCCAATAAAGCCCAGTAAAAAACGAGCTAAGGCTGCTTGTTCAAAATTTTGCGATAAAGCAAACATAAAACAAGGCAAACTACATACGGCTAGCAGAACAGCAAAGGTTAGTCGAGGACCATATTTATCCGTTAACATTCCAATGATTATGCGTGCAGGTATGGTTAATGCTACGTTTAAAATAAGCAGCGTTTTTATTTCACTACTGCTCAGCCCTAAACTATCCGCGATCACCGCCAATAACGGTGCATGGTTAAACCACACCATAAAGGTGATGAAAAAGGCCATCCAACTTAAATGTAGGATTTTCATTTTCCCAGTAAATGACCATAATTTAATGCCAATTTCACTACTCATTGTTTACTCCTTAAAGTTTATATAACTTTATAGAGCAAGCAAAATGCCAGTAATCAATAATTATTTATAATCATATATATCATAACGTTAGTACCAGGCACACGAGGGAAAGAAGGTGTTATATGCACTTTTATGGGGGGGCGCACCTAGACAGTGCAGAGTTTTCAATACAGAAAGAAAGTGAGTAGTTGGGTAATACGAGTCGATTTATCAACTTAAATTGAGCTTATCACTGCCAGTTTTACTCCTGACAGTGATCATTATAAGCAACGAAGTGAAGCCGGTTATTTCACTGTTTGGGTGTAAAACTCACCAATGTACTGACCACCTTTAATTTTAGCAATTAAACGTAGTTTATAACTATCTCCTTTATTAGCCA
>OJBB01000417.1_pt1 | contig 14884 bp, 10 predicted proteins | sample 1590401 | NCBI WGS metagenome assembly OJBB01 (sample SAMN05416789, study PRJEB24817) | seawater metagenome | isolation source: Sea water | place: Canada:Atlantic | collected 2013-07 | reverse complement strand
TAGTGGCGAGTAAACTCAAAATAAAACAAATCAAAATAAAACCTCAACACCATAAGGCCGCACAAAAAATAAAATATATTGTGTTAATTTTACTGGTTGGCAGTTCATTTTATTCACTAACACTTGCAGAGCAGCTTGCAGAAATAGAACCCTTTAAAACCAGTATCACGCTTAACTTCGTTCGTTATTGGCCGTTTGTCTTGTATGTAGTATTACTACTTGCGCTGAGCTTAAAGATTCACAAAGTTTACTGTCGTTATTTATGCCCGTTAGGTGCAGGGCTTGCAGTTATTGGTCGATACCCACTTTTCAAATGGCTAACACGCCGCCAAGAGTGTGGCTCACCATGCCAACTTTGTCGTAATAAAAAATGTGGCATTGATGCCATCAATAAAGACGGCTCTATTGACTATGGTGAATGTATTCAATGCTTGGAATGCTTAGTTACCATCAAAGATCCAAAAGAGTGTGTCGTAGATAAGTATTCGAAAAAAAGAAGAGCAAAAGCAGTGGTGGTAACACCACATACCGAATATATAAATCAGCTTGAGCAAAAGGAATGTTAGCAAAAGTATTCTGCAATATTGTTTTATACAACATACTGAAAATTACTTATAAGTTAATGTGTTAATAGTAAAGTTAGCACATGCAAATCAGGGTAAATATGGTTATTCTATATTTCATTCATTTAAAAATTAGGCTGCCAATAGGAATTATATGAATACAATCAAAACAATTACCGCGGTCAGTAATGCCACTGATCCATTCCTTGCAAGCCAAGAGCTTTACCAGCAACTTAATCAAGACAATATCTGCTTTGTACTATTTTATTGCTCTTCAACCTATGCCCTCGATGCACTGGCCCAAACGATGGAAGAGACTTTCAAAGAGACTAAAATTGTTGGCTGTACCACAGCAGGAGAAGTAACTCAGCAAGGTTACGAGCAACATTCTATTGTTGCCATAGGCTTCTCGAGTGATTATTTTGCCATCGGCGCTAAACTTATCGAGTCGATGGAAAAGTTCGATACTATCAATGCACAATCAACAATCAATGAGTTGGTAGAAGATTGTCAGTCAAAAGATTTAACCGCAATTAAAAACAACAGTTTTTTGCTCACCTTACTCGATGGCCTATCTTCAAACGAAGAACAATTCCTGGTTACGTTAAACTCTGCAACCCGAGGTATTCCCCATTTTGGCGGCTCTGCTGGAGACGATATTAACTTAGCGAAAACGCATGTCTATTACCAAGGTAATTTTTATCAAAATGCCGCTATCGTGATTATGGTAAATACGACTTTATCTTTCGAGGTTTTTAATTGTCATCATATAGCCCTACCGACGGAAAAATTAGTGGTAACAAGCGCAGATGCTGATAGTAGAACGGTCTATGAATTAAATGCTGAACCTGCTGCACTTGAGTATGCAAAGTTATTAAATATGGATTTAAAGGATTTGAGTCCTGAAGTGTTTTCGCTCAATCCTTTAGCCGTAAAAGTCGGTGGCCAATACTATATTCGCTCAATTCAAAAAGTGAATGAAGCTGACTTGAGCTTAACATTCTACTGCGCTGTCGATGTTGGCATTGTACTCACTGCGGTCGAGATGGGTGACATCTTTGATCCTGTGACTCAAAGGTTAGATGAAATTTCACACCGTTACGGAAAACCTGAACTAGTACTCGCGTGCGATTGCTTTTTAAGGCGTTTAGAAATAGAACAAAAAGGCTTAGAAAATACAGTAAAAAAATTAAATGCTAAGTACAACATTGCTGGTTTTAATACCTATGGTGAACATATCAATGGCACGCATTTAAATCAAACCTTTACCGGTGTTTACATTGCGGGAGGTATTAATGAGTGATCAATCCTTAGAAGAAGAATTAGCTCAATTAAAACAACAAAATATTAAGCTAAAAAAAATTAACGATGCTTTGATGCAACGGGTAGAAGACAGCGGAGAAAATCAGTATGCGCCTTATACGGCCTTTGAGCATTCGGTGCATCTTGCTGAACAAGTACGAGAAAAAACGCAAACCTTAAATGAAACACTGGCAAAACTTGAGCGGAGTAATCACGCATTAAAACAAGCAAATGCTCAAGCTAACCTGTTCAAACAACGCTTTATTGATGCAATAGAAAGTATTTCAGAAGCCTTTGTTTTACTCGACAGTAAAGGCCGAATTATTTTACAAAACAGTAATTTCGCCAATTTTTGGATCGACTCAGGTTTACCCATTACAGAAGGTGTTAATCTCAAAGACTTAAAAGATTTAGCCAAAACCCGCGGCATTATTCAACGCGCTTCTCCAGGTGATGCGTTTGCCAGCCCAGTATATCAATTATCAGATGGTCGATGGTTTCAATTAAACGAACACCAAACCAGCGAAGGTGGTTGGGTAATGCTCTATACCGACATTACCGCGGTAAAAACGGCAGAAAGTGCCCGTTATGAACGAGGCATGGCGCAAAAGTCACTGTTACTACAAAACTTGATTGATAACATTTCTCAGGGTGTAGTGCTGATCAGCAGTCATAACAAAATCGAAGTATGGAATACACGTTTTGCCCAGATCAGTCAATTATCCCCTCACCTGTTACGAGGAACGCCCACCACTGACAATATGCAACATTTAACGGAACTCGATTTAGCACCAAAATCAAGTACCAATAACTATTCCTACACCCAGACATTGATTAACGGCACCGTATTAGAAATAAAAAGTCATCGACTTAAAAACGGAAAAACCATTAAAACTTATAGCGATATTACCGAACGTCATCGCTACGCAGAATCTTTAAGAAAAAGTGAAAGTTGGTTGCGATTGATCACGGATAACGTACCCGCCATGATTGCTTATGTCGGTAAGGATCTGAAGTATCAGTTTACCAACCAAGTGTACGTTGACTGGTATGGATGGCCTCAGGGTGGCCTTAATGGCTTAGAGTTAGAGCAAAGTCGTGTCCACTCAAACTTTACTAAAATAAGACGTTACGTTGATCGCGCTTTGGAAGGTGAAAGTGTTAGTTTTACCATTGATGAAAAAAACAAGTTTGGTGAATCGAGCTATTTATTAAAATCTTATGTACCTAATCGTGATGTTAACGGCGACGTACTTGGGTTTTTCGTACTCATTCGTGACATCACCGAACGAAGAAAAAATGCCTTAGCGCTGCAAAAAGCGCATGACCAACTGGAAGTTAGGGTACAAGAGCGAACCTCTCAATTACAAAGTTTAAATGACAAGCTGCAAGTGGAAGTAGAAGAACGACGCCAGGCGCAATCCAATTTAGTCAAAGCAAAAAGTGAAGCAGAGTTTGCCAATGTTTCAAAAACGAAATTTCTTGCTGCCGTGAGTCATGATTTATTACAACCATTAAATGCTGCCCAGTTGTTTACCAGTTCATTAATGGAGCGTCCTTTAGAAGATAAGACTAAAAATCAGCTTAATTCGGTCGCTAATTCATTAGACGATCTAGAGAATTTAATCTCAACATTGGTTGATATTTCAAAACTTGATGCTGGTGTGGTTAAAGCTGATAAAAGCTCATTTAAATTGTCAGAGTTACTCAACAATCTTGTGAGTGAGTACCAACAAATCAGTGGTCAATTTCAGGTAGAATTGCACTATGTCAGCAGCGATGTTGTCGTAAACAGCGACAGTGTTTTACTTGCCCGTATACTGCGTAATTTCCTATCAAACGCCTTTAGATATACCAACAACGGTAAAGTATTATTGGGCTGTAGACGTCAAGGTAACCATGTATCTATCGAAGTATGGGACAATGGTACTGGCATTGCTCAAGACCAAATTAAAGAAATATTTAAAGAGTTCAAACGTCTTAAAGCTTCTCAAACGGCGTTTCGTAATGGCCTTGGTTTAGGGTTAGCCATAGTTGATAAAATTTCTAAAGTACTCGAACATCCCATTAATGTTAACTCTGCCTTAGGTAAAGGTTCGGTGTTTTCAGTAAAAGTGCCGCTAGGAAAAATAAGTGATTTACCTCAGTCGAGTGATCCGCTTAATTATATTATGGATACTCCAGTGTTAGCGAAAAGTAAAATCTGGCTTATTGATAATGATGCAAGTGTTTGTGCTGGTATGTCACAACTTTTAGAGGGTTGGGAGTGTGTGGTAATAACTGCCACTAGCCTTGAGGACTTGCAACAACAAGTGGATATCAGTCATGATCATGCTGATATATTAATCGTCGATTACCACCTGGATGACGGCGTAAATGGCTTCGATGTAGCAAAAGAAATTAACCACTGTCGAGATAAACCATTACCCGTGATGATGATCACCGCTAATTACAGTAAACAGCTGAAAAAAGAAGTTAAAGATAGCGAAATTTTATTATTGAATAAACCCGTTAAACCGATGAAATTAAAAACATCAATGCTGTATTTATTGAAGTAAGGCCGTATTCCTTTATTGCCTTAAGTCTCATAGATAAAATATGCGCTATCGCTAAAGCCTGAAAGGAATAACGGTCAAAAAGATCTAATGGGATAATGAAGTCAAAGGCCATCATCAATAAACTTCTTGATGGAGTTATCTAACATAGAGGTAAAAATCTTCAAAATAAATGATGATACTTAGGTCTGTTGATCTTTCTCGGTTAAATTTTCTTCGCCTTTTTTAAAGAGAGTAAAGCGTTTTAATCGCGGCAAGTAGTGTGTAGCCTAGTCACTCTAAGCAAAGACTACTCAACAATGAGTAAGACACTTTTCGCCGGATCCTTCAGACAGTGTTTGTTGGTCATTTTTAGGGCGTTATCGCCTTTTTATGTGGTGCTACATGGATGATGTTATTAGACAATGCAGGAGCATCTTGTCCGGAACAACCATATGACAAAGGCTCTATTTTGTATGAATACCCAACAAATTGCTGCAAAATCAATCTCGAAAGATCAATAAACCCTAACCAAATAACAAGAAAATCACTTACCTATAGTGAAGTAAATAATTTTAAAGATAAAAACCAATAAATGAAGTTCATTTATACAAATCATTTGGATCCATAGTTGAACGTTAGACTTAGCATCAAAATCATTAAAAAATTTACTATCAACTGTCGGCACCAAGTATAAGAACATCCTACCCCAACAAGTGGTCTCACATCATCAGTTAAAATTCAATACTCTTGGCCAATATGTACTTGTCATTCATCGGCACTAATTTTCACTTGTACTGCCATAAATAGTTACTACAAATAAAATTCAATCAATTATTGTGATCATTTAACATACGATCTATCATATAAACACAAAATATAAGAAATTAAACGATAGAGTGTATCTTATGGCAAGGTTATCAAAGCAACAACAAGCAGAGATCAGATTAAAAATTATCAATACAGCGGTAGCGCTATTTAGTGAGAATGGTTTTGAAGCAACAAGTATGAAACAAATCGCTAGGGAGGCAGGTATTGGTGATGCCACTATTTATAAATATTTCCCTAATAAAGATAAATTGATTTACGGGTATTATGGATTAATGGCTACAGAAACAGCCCAGCAATTTTTAGACGAAGATGATCTTTCTGAATACTCTTTACAAGAAAAACTGCAATTACTAATCGATATATATTTGAATAACTTTCTGCCTAACCGAGAATTTGTTTGTGACAGCATTAACATGATAATGCAATCACCAAGCATTTTATTTAAAGACGTTGCTCCCGTCAGAGAAGAGTTTGTTGAACTCATTCGTAACTTACTCGCAGAAGCAGAACAAGCAGGTGAAATTGCTCAATCCCCTTTTACTGATGCCACGGCAAAACTAACTAATGATTACCTTTTGGCAGTACTTTTGTACTGGGTTAATGATGACTCAGACGAATTCAGTAATACCACGCAAATGGTAGATATGTCACTCGCCCTTGGTGTAGAAATATTAAAAAGCGGCATTGTTTCTAAAGCAACTGATCTTATTAGCTTTTTTGTTAAGGCACACCTATTCCGCTTTATGGGCAGTGGCTTTTTAAATAAATTAGTCAGATCAAAATCTTTTGGATTGTAAGGTCATAATTGGCCAACATTAATAATTAAAACATAACTCTGAAATACAACGTATTTTAATAAATTTATAAAGGATATATTATGAAAAATTGGCAAGGTAATTGGACTATCGCTGTTGCAGCAGTGCACACTGTATTTGCTGTTATTATTTTTTCAGCTGATTATAGCTCATTGTATAATAATGGTATTATTAATAGTATAACCACAGAACGCTCAGCTGCAGCAGTATGGTTTTTCTTATTCGGGCAAGTACTTTTTATTATTGGATTATTGATCAATAACTTTGACGCACTAAATACTCGCCCGCTACCACTTTCAATTTCACTCAACCTTTTACTGTTAACCTTTGTTGGTATAACCCTAATGCCTGAATCAGGTTTCTGGCTTATGTTCCCGCCCGTAATAAGCTTGTTAATTAAACAGAGTAAACATAGAAGAACCATCAACCAAACTATAGCGGTTTAACTTATGTTGACATCAAAAGATATTCCTACTTCCAAATTGAAACGAAGTGCTATTACTGGTACAGCAGCGACAAAAATCGGATTAAAACATTTAGGATATAAAGCGCGAAAAGCATTTTTATCGAAAAATTACATAACTAAGAGCTCTGTTGCTAAAAATGCCGAACAATATCAGCAACAACATGAAGAACAAATCGGTGAGTTAGTTTTCACCGTATTAAGTCAGCTTAGAGGCACAGCAATTAAATTATCTCAGCTATTAAGTATGGAAACAGACATTCTGCCAGAGCCAATCCGTAAAAAGTTAAAGTCGGCTTGTCATGAAGTTCCTCCAATTAATAGAGCACTCGTTAGAAAGCAAATGGTTCAAGAGCTAGGCCACACACCAAAACAGCTATTTAAAGAGTTTGATAACAAAGCTTTTTCCGCGGCAAGTATTGGCCAAGTTCACCAAGCACTGTCGTTTAACAATGAAAAACTAGCGGTAAAGGTTCAGTACCCTGGTATAGGCGCAACTATTGATAGTGATCTGAAAATGTTAGAAAAGCTATTTTGGTTATTAGCTAAAACTACAAACAGCATGCCAAAAAAGCACGTGATTACGTTGGTGCTAACTGAACTGAAAAGCCGCTTAGCTGAAGAAGTAAACTATGAAATTGAAGCCAGTAACCTCAGTTGGTTTCAGCAAGAAATGAAGCTAGAGGGGATTGTTATTCCAAAGGTTAAAAAACAACTATCTTCAACTAGAGTATTAACAATGGAAATGTTAACCGGCCAACCTATCGATAGATGGTTGGCAGACCAACCAAGCCAACAACAGAGAAATGCAATAGGGCAAAAGCTGTTCGATTTTTTTTGGTATTGCGCTTTAACACTTAAAAAAATACATGCAGATCCTCACACTGGTAATTTCTTAGTGTTAACAGATGAACAACTTGGTGTTATAGACTTTGGCTGTGTTCGTTCTTTAAGTGATGAATTTGTTCATAGCACTACCGCCATGCTGCCAAAAATGGTTGATAGCTATATTTTGGGTAAAAATATTAATAAATTGTTCTCAAGTTATCAAGCTCTTAAATTTATCGACCACAGTGTAGATTCTGATACTTTTGAATCTAAAATATTACCTGATCTGCAGCGCTATGGGGAATGGTTTGGTCAAGCTTATGTACAAAAACAGTTCGACTTTAACGATAAAACACCTTGCCCAGGAAAACCCGATAATGTTAGTGGTGGTGCAGTAAAATTTCTATCAAGTATGTATAGCGAGCAGCCCTGCTTTGACCGTTCTCATTTAGGATTGATGAATTTATTAACACAAATTGGTGCCAACATTAATACTGATTACTTAAGATTTGTGCCCGCTAAGTCGAATGAGTAAATTTCAACATAACAAGGTATGAGCTACTGGCGCTAAGCCTATAAATCTTCTACTCTAACGGCCCAAACATCATGTTCGTCTGCATAAATATAGCCAAAGTTGATCCCTGGGCTTAGCATCAGAGTCCTCTGCAAACACACGTTGTCATCAACTTTGGGGGAACAATATAAGATCCCCCTGCTTCACTACTATGCCTAAAAATCAGTGTTAAATTTAGTCCATTAGTTATTGAGAATTAAAAATGACTAATTAATTCTTTTTTGTAATGTGAAAGCCCCTCGAATATCACCAACCTTAAAGCCAGTTGCCTGATCGTTCGGATAAAGCGACTTAACTTTATTGGTGATCTCTTCAGCCATATCTCCGCCATGACAGGTAACACATAAACCTGCGGTAGGTATTGGCTTCATATAACGGTAGACTAGGTTATCGCCTACTTTTACCGTTTCAGCGTATTCCATAGTTTTTAAATTTTCACCTGCCGCTTTACGTTTTTCAAATTGAAGCAGTGTCGTCATTTCCCATTCATCAGGGGCGTTGTTTTCGTTTCGAACTTTCAATGAAGTCCTGCCGATTTCCCAGCCTGATGATAAAGCGTTTTCTTGAGCAATGGGGCCAGCTTGAATATGACACTGATCCAATGCTTTTATAGGCCCACCTGATTTCATCGACGTTTTTAATACGTGCTTTAAATCGCTACCGAAGGCTTTTACTAACGATCGTGCTGCTAAAGTGTCTGAGTTAGTCGCTATTTCTCCTGAATTTGCCAGCAAGGGTAAGATTGATAATGTGCTAACTAAAAACACCTTCATGCTCATTGATTTCATTTACTGCTCCATAGTTGTGTGAATTGCGTGAGTTGTATTTAAAAATAATTTAATAGTTTTTGATAATAATCGTTACTGTTAACCAATTGGCTGTGCTCGCCTTGCGCAACAATTTCTCCTTGCTCCATAACGATTATTTTATCCATTTTCTCTAACATCAAAGGTTTATGAGTGATCACCAGTAAGCTTTGTTGCTGTTGTTTAACATGGGCTAAGATATTACTCATAATCTGTTCTTCATTGTGACGATCTAAGCCTTTGGTAGGCTCATCTAAAATCAGTACACTGGCTGAGCGCAATAGTAACTGGGCAATTTGTAATCGCTGAGCTTGTCCACCTGACAGTCCAGAGCCGCTGGTGCCTAACCAAGTATCGAAACCATTGGGTAAGCCATCAATAAAGTCAATTAAGTTGACTAGTTGACAGACTTTTCGCATCTCATCTTGCGTTGCATCGTGTTTAGCTAAGCGTAAGTTATCACTAATACTTGCTTCAAAAACATGTCCTTGTTGGCTCATCAAAGCAATGTGTTGACGTAGAGATTCACGCGCTATCAAGTTTAAATCACATTGTGCAATGCTAATACTGCCTTTATTACTTTTAGTAGTAGTATTTGATATATCTGCTGTTGATGCACATTCAGTAGATGACAACCCATCTCCCGTTGGCCAAAAGCCCATCAGTAAATTAACTAACGTTGACTTCCCTGCTCCGCTTGCGCCAATAACCGCAACTTTTTCGCCTGCTTTTATTGAGAAATTAATATCGAGTAAACTAGGCGTTTTATTCTCTGGATAACTAAAAGTGAAGTTCTCAAATTGAATGTCACCATGTGTCACTGTTTCAACACCAATATCAGTGGGTATCTCTTTATCAATAATCGCGAATAACCTCTGCGCACTAGCGAGGCTTTGCGGTAATAACTGCAATGCTAACGGCAAACTGCTGACAGTTTCAAAGCTCACCAATACCAATAAAACGACCGCGACTAAAGATTTACTGTCAACTTCACCCGTTGATAACTGTGGTAATAGCAGTAATAAACACGCTAATGCTGATAAATTAATAAGTAAAAAGGTTATCGCGCTTAATCTGGCATTAATTTTAACTAAACGATAACGCACACCATAATATTGCTTGGTTATGCTCGCTATTGAGCGCTGATAACTGATATTAACTTGATAAACCAATAGCGTTTTAATAGCGCCAATACCATTGACTAGCTCTTCAGTGAGATGACTTTCTAAGTGAGATTTCTCTTTCGAGAGTGCTGTTGACGCTAAATAGCTGATCGCTGGAAAAATAAGGCCAACAATTAACAGTGCCGCGAGCATGAACCAAGCAATAGTTGATGAGAAAAGAGCTAAGGCATAACAAACGATAGGCACTGAAATTAGCGCAACCACTATAGGTAACAGTACTCGTAAATAGAAGTTATCAAGATTATCTATATCTTGCTGCAACCTTGCTAACAGGTCACCCGAACGTAAATTAATTCGATAATAAGGTAATAACGGCTCTAGTTGCTGATAAAAGTAATGACGTAAATATGCTAATGCATTAAACGTTGCTCTATGCGTTAACATCCGCTCAGCATATCGACCCGCAGTGCGAACTATGGCTAAAAATCGAATAATTGCCGCCGGAGTAAAATAATTTACCGTGATGCCCGTAGTTCCGGCGATAGCCATCAAGGTAATAAACCAGCCTGACACTGCCAGTAAACTGATATTGGCTAATACAGTTATGACCGACAATAATGCGCCCAGTAACATTAACGGTAACTGCGGCTTAAGTAAGTTAATTAAGCGTATAAAGACCTTCATACATTTACACCTTCATTAATGCAGCTCATAAGTTAATCTGCTGTGCGTAATAACCATCATGATTTAACAGCTCTTGATGCGTGCCTGTTTCGATGACTTTGCCTTGTTCAAGCACGATGATTTTTTTAGCGTCGATAACAGTATGTAAACGATGGGCAATAACAATGACAATATGATTTTCAGCATAGGCATTGATTGAAGCGGTAATGATTTGTTCCGTTTGCTGGTCAAGGTGACTTGTTGGCTCATCCAGTATCAACACATCGGGTTGATGATAGAATACTCGCGCAAGCGCTAAACGTTGTGCTTGTCCTCCTGAAAGCCCAGCACCGTCTTCGCCAATTCCACTCTCAATACCTTGTTCAAGGGTTTGCACAAAACTAGCTAATCCTGCTTTTTCTAGTGCTTCAACCACCAAGTCATCTTGATAATTGTCAGATAAGGCAATATTAAAAGCTAATGAACCATAGAATACTTGTGCTTGTTGGGAAATCCATCCGCAATGCTTCAACCAGTGATCACGATTAGCAGCTGTTAACGACTGACCGTTGACTGCTACTTGACCAAAATCTGGCTCAACAAACCCCAATACCATGTCGATTAAAGTTGACTTGCCAGAGCCACTTTCGCCTATAACGGCATATAACCCCTGAGATGAAAACTCAAGATTTACTTGAGTTAAGGCATTGCTACGCTCGGGATAAGCATACTCTGCCTGCACAAGGCTGATTTCAAATGGTGCTGTAAATTTTTCTTCTAACGAATAATGTACTTGTGGCTGACTCAGTATTTCAACTAAATCCTCTGCTGCTGTAACGCCAGCCATCTTTGCATGATACTGAGTACCGAGTTGTCTAAAAGGCAGATAAAATTCAGGCGCAAGTAATAAAACCCATAGTGCAAAAACATAATCAACATCGCCATAATACAAACGAAAACCCAGTATCACAGCCACTAATGCGATTGAAATAGAAGCTAAAAACTCTAAAACAAATGACGACAAAAAAGCTATTTTTAAAATGCCCATGGTTTCATCACCATAGTCATCACTAATTTTTTTGACGGCAGCGATTTCTCTGCGTGAAGCGTTGAATATTTTAAGCTGTGTTAACCCTTGGATAATATCAAGAAAGTGACTGCTCATTCGCTGTAACTTAGCCCAATGTTCTTGATTTAAACGCTGTGCCTTATGACCAATGAGTATCATGAAAAATGGCACCATAGGCGCAGTAATTAATAAAATTAACCCAGATTGCCAATCAATGGGAAATACAGCGATAAGTATAGCTAAAGGGATAACGGCACAATAAGCAATTACCGGAAGATAACCCGCAAAGTAATCCTCCAATGAATCGATACCTTGATGTAATAAGTGACTTAGCTTGGCACTACCTTTAGTTTGCGTGTAAGCGGGACCAAACTGAAATAAACGGTTAAGTAGTCGTGAACGAATATTGGCTTTAATGTCCATAGCACCGCGACGACTATAACATTCACTAAAATACCCTAATGCTGCACGACAAAAAATAATAGCGACTAATGCCATACTTATTAAGCTAGTTTCTGAAAAAGGAGCACCCTCCGTGGTTATACTTTTGCCTAAACTATTCGCCAAAGTCAGCTCTTCACTAGGGAATATGACTAAATCAATAAGATAAGCGAGCATGGCCGTTTGAATTATCATTAATAATCCATTCAATGATCCTAGGGCAATAGCGCGGCTTAACTTACCGTGAGCGTATTTTTTCTGATATTTGAGCCAGTCATTAACTTGCTTTTTTTGCTGTGCATTTTTCTCTGTCATTTATATCAACTCATTACTGGCTCAAAACTTTCAATGCTACAACTCGTGCTATCTATGCTTAGTCGTCGCTGTCTTGGTCTTTAGCAACATTATCTACATGTTGCTCCATTTCGTACCACATCACATTAATAATGCCCAATGACACTGCGAGTAATACGCCTAAAATCCAACTGAAATACCACATATTTTTTCCTCTACTCTTGTTTAGTTTGGTTTAGTTTGGTGCCAACCAGATTAATAGGCGGTGTGATTGTTTTGCTCAATTTCAGCAATGGTAACCGTACGCCACATTTTTTTGTAACACCAAAGGGTATAACCAATAATAATAGGAATAAAAACGGCGACTACCGTAAGCATTAAGCCTAACGTTCCTTCACTAGACACTGTGTCCCACATTAATAAACTGTGATTAGGTTGGCTGCTTGATGGCAGAACGAAGGGAAACATAGCAATACCAGCGGTTAAGATGATACTGATAATAGTGAAAGAACTGCCGATAAAAGCAAATACTTTGACTGGGGTACTCTTACTTTTTATGCTCAATAAAAATGCCACAAATACTGGCGCAACTACCCCTACAGCAGGTACCAGCCATAATAATGGAGTCTCTTTATAATTATCAAGCCAAGCGCCTGAAGCTGTTGTTACTTCTTTGGTTGTTGGTTGCGCTTGCCCCATGGTATCGATAGTACTTATAACTAGATAACCATCAATACTTTGCCACACCATGACACCAGCAAGCGCAAAAGCAAGCGCTAGTACCACTGAAATAACACGGCCTATATTAGCCGAACGTTGAGCCACATCAGCATCTGTGCGCATTACCAACCATGTTGAACCATGCAGCAACATCATGGCTACGCTTACTACACCTGTTAATAAGGTAAAAGGGGTAAATAAAGCAAAAAATGAACCTGTATACGTTACCCGCATGAGCGAATCAAAGCCAAAAGGTACACCTTGTAATAAATTACCAAAGGCAACACCGAATACTAAGGGGGGCACCATTGAGCCAACAAATAATGCCTTGTCCCAATTAGTACGCCATTTTAAAGAGTCGATTTTACTACGATAATCAAAGGCAAGTGGACGTAAAAACAAACTAAACAGTGTTAACATCATGGCAAAATAAAAACCGCTAAAAGCTGTCGCGTATACTAACGGCCACGCAGCAAATAATGAAGCACCAGCGGTAATAAACCAGACTTGGTTGCCATCCCAATGCGCGCCGACAGTATTGATAACCACACGGCTCTCAACATCTCTTTTGGCAACAAAGGGTAATAAACCGCCTACGCCCATATCCATACCATCGGTTATGGCAAAACCAATGAAAAGAAAACCGATTAAACACCACCATATAAATTTTAATGTTTCATAATCTAACATGTCTTTCCCCTTAAGAAGTCTGGCTGCGAAGACCAGAGCTTAACTCTGGGGCTTGTTCAAAGTGATAACGTCCAGTATGCAATGCACTAGGACCCAAACGCGCAAACTTGATCATCAAGTACATTTCGATTACGAATAAAATGCTGTAAACAATGATGAAGGCAATCAGTGAAAATAGCACATCACTTGCCGCTAACGATGAAGTAGATAAAAAGGTCGGTAAAACTTCACTGATAGCCCAAGGCTGACGACCAAATTCAGCAACAAACCAACCTGTTTCTATCGCTACCCAGGGCAGCGGTAATGCATAAAATATAGATTTTAATAACCAACGTTTTTGTTCAATTTGGCGTCGGGCATTAAAATAGAAGGCTAAGCAAAATAGTAGTAGCATAATAAAACCTGACGCGACCATCATTCGAAACGCCCAAAAAACAGGTGCTACCGGTGGCGTAGAGTCTTTCACTGCCATTTGTATTTGTGCTTCGGTCGCATCGACTACTTTATCGGTATAACGTTTCAACAATAAGCCATAGCCAAGGTCATGCTTAGTTTCATTAAACTTAGCGATATTTTCAGGCGTCTCTTCACCATTACGTAGTTTTACTAAGTATTTATAAGCAATCATACCGTTACGAATACGCGGCTCGTGCGCTTTTTGTAAGTCCCGTAAACCTATCACTTCTTCATCTAAAGAGCGCGTCGCAATGAGGCCCAGTGCATAGGGAATTTTCACGGCATAATGGGTTTCCATGGCTTCATCATCAGGTATACCAATTAAGGTAAATGCCGCTGGTGCTGGCTCGGTGTGATATTCGGCTTCAATAGCAGCAAGCTTAACTCTTTGTACTTCACCTACTTCATAACCTGATTCATCACCTAATAAAATAACGGAGAAAATCGCTGCCAGACCAAATCCTGCGGCAACTGAAAAAGAGCGTTTCGCAAACGCAATATCTCTACCTTTGAGTAAGTAATAACTGCTAATGCTCAACACAAACATTGAACCAGCAACATAACCCCCTGCGACAGTATGAATAAATTTAACTTGTGCAACCGGATTGAAAATAATTTCGCTAAAGCTCACTAATTCCATACGCATTGTCATGTAATTAAATTCACTTCCCACGGGGTTTTGCATCCAACCATTGGCAATCAATATCCATA
>OJBB01000409.1_pt1 | contig 15125 bp, 12 predicted proteins | sample 1590401 | NCBI WGS metagenome assembly OJBB01 (sample SAMN05416789, study PRJEB24817) | seawater metagenome | isolation source: Sea water | place: Canada:Atlantic | collected 2013-07 | reverse complement strand
GACAAAGAGGTCGTATGAAAAAACACGTGAGTCTTTCTGATATTAGAACCTTTGTTGTGCTGGCTGAGCAAGGGAGCTTTACGAAAGCAGGTGAAAAATTAGCGTGTTCAAGGTCACATATTTCCAAGCAATTAGCTCAATTAGAATCTAGTCTCGGCGTTAGTTTATTGATAAGGACTACCCGAACGCAGCATTTAACGGCACAAGGCGAAGCGTTTTATGAACGCTGCAAACAGTCACTCAATGGTATATCTCATGCTATTGAACGAGTGCTTGAAAGTGCTGATTCTTTATCGGGTAATATTCGCATTAATTGCGTGGGTGGTTACATTGCAGAAGAGATCATTGCTTCCTTGATAAGTGATTTTATGGTGCTGCATCCAGATATTAATATTGAGCTAGACTTCTCTAGCCGGCGAGTAGATTTAGTTTCAGGGGAATTTGATTTCGTTTTTCGTATGGGGGAATTAGCGGATTCATCACTCGTTGCTAGAAAACTTACCGATATAAAGATAAATACCTATGTGAGTCCAAAGTACTTAGCAATAAATGGTAAACCGAATGACCCTAAAGATTTGTTACGCCATCGATGTATTGCTGGTAGCCTAAAAAACTGGACTTTCATTAACAGCGACAATAATAAAAAAACTGAAGTGACTGTAGCAGGTAATCTTACTTGTAAGAGTGGCCGGGTGATGGTCTCTTCAGCTATGTCAGGCAACGGTATTATTAGAGTGCCAGAATTATATTGTAAAACCGAACTTGAACAAGGATTACTGGTACCGCTGTTTGATCAATGGCAGGTAGAGCCCACTCCATTTTATTTAGTTTACGTACAAGACAAGCATCAGCCACTGCGTTTAAAAGCGTTTAAGGATTATGTGGTCGAGCATTTTTCGAAGTATCTATCCTGATAATGAACGAGGCTAATTGGGTGGTTGAAATAGCCTACCTATATCAGACATATTCACAGCAAGAATATCAAAGACAGTGGCATTTGTTTGTAGAGATGTACACCTAATGATAAGTTAGAAAACTGATTATGTTCAGGCATATAAAAATATCTTTAAAATAACAATTAAAAGCAGATTATGAACCAGACCAATAAAACTTTATCCCTATATAATAAACTTGAAAAATACCCGTTTGGAAATAAATTATTTTCAATTATGGTGAGCCGTATCGCGCCTTATTTTGCGACAATTAGCCCTAAAATTTCAGAATTAGTACCTAACCAGTGCACTTGTCTTATCAAAAAAAGAAAAAAAGTTTTTAATCATATAAAAACGGTGCATGTAATCGCTATATGTAATGGTTTAGAAATGGCCATGGGTGTCATGGCAGAAGCATCAGTCCCTAAACACCTTCGTTGGATCCCAAAAGGAATGACAGTTGATTACACCGCAAAAGCAGGTAGTGATATTCGATGTGTTGCTAAGGTTAATGCTGAAGACTGGCAGCCGGGTGATATGCTTGTTGATATCACTGCATACGATGAAAATGACGTTGTCGTGGTTCAAGGGAATATTAAACTGTGGATATCTGAAAAGCCAACTGCGTAAGGCTTTTCGTTTTAATTGAATATTGATTCGACACGTCATGATACAAAGCATCGCTGCGTAATGTTATCGAAATGTTTTACAATGCTAAAAAGTGTCATTAATAGATGAAGGTTTTTGCTTACAATTAGTGATGCTGATAATGTTCTGAACGACAGACTGTCTAGTAGAATCTGGGCAGTTTATCCATCCATTTTCCTTTTTGGAAAATTTCATGAAATAAAGAAATAACTATGAAAAATAATTTTATTACCAATATTAATCATCAATTGTTTTTCAGTGTATTCCCCCAAAAAAAGTCCCGATATGCGGTTACAAAACTAGCCTGTTGCTTTTTAGCCTTCATCGCTACCACTAGTGTCGCAACTTCACCAATTGAGCCAGTAAGCAAAACTGAGTTGCCACGTTTGTGGCAGTTAGTTGATTATCATGATATCTCTCATCCGGTCATTGGCAGAAAGGGCATGGTAGTGAGCCAAAAGCGAATAGCGAGTGAAGTAGGGGCTGATATTTTAAGGCGAGGTGGAAACGCAGTTGATGCTGCGGTAGCGGTAGGTTTTGCCTTATCCGTTGTTTTACCACGCGCTGGAAATTTAGCCGGTGGTGGTTTTATGTTGGTCCACTTAGCCGATGAAAAGAAAACAATTGCTATCGATTATCGAGAGATGGCTCCAGCTTCAGCGTATAAAGATGTTTTCCTTGATAAATATGGTTATCCGATAGTGAATAAGTCATTGAAAACATTATCTGCTTCGGGTGTGCCTGGCACAGTTGCAGGTTTACATTATGCCTTGGAAAACTATGGTTCAATGTCCTGGTCTGAGGTAATTAAACCAGCAGAAAAACTTGCTAGGAAGGGGATTGTTGTTGACGATGATATGGCGCGATTTTTTTATAAAGAACAAATGTTTTTATCTGTTAATTCAGAAACATGCCGAGTATTTTTAAAAGAAAATTGCCAGCCGTACCTAGCTGGCGAAGTTTGGATACAAAAAGATCTCGCAAATAGCTTAGCCTATTTGCGCGAGCAGGGTAAATCTGGATTTTACCAAGGAGATATTGCAAAAAAAATTGTCGCCGCAATGGAACAGGGTGATGGTCTTATTACTGCAAAAGATCTCGCGGATTATAGCGTGAATGAAGTAGCACCTATTCGTGGCACTTTTCAAGGATTCGAAATTTTAACTATGCCACCGCCAAGTTCAGGTGGTGTGCACCTTATTCAAATGCTAAATATGTTTGAAACACTTAACTTAGAAAACATTCAGCCGGGCTCCGCAGCGCTGATACACCTGCAAACTGAAATATTTAAGCGTGCTTATGCTGACAGAAGCTCCTTTTTAGGTGACCCCGCTTTTGTCAAGGTCCCCAGTAAAGGTTTAACCAGCAAAGCATACGCAAAAGAACTCAGTAAAAATATTAAGCGGAATAAAATAACCCCTTCAAGTGATATTAAAGCCGGTGAACCCAGTAAATATGAAAGCCCTGATACCACGCATTTTTCTGTAATGGACGCTGCGGGTAATGTGGTTAGTAGTACTTATACGTTAAATCACAATTACGGTAGTGGTATCACTATTCCTGGCACGGGAATTTTACTGAACAACACCATGGATGATTTTTCGGTAAAACCGGGTAGTCCAAATAGTTACGGTTTAATTGGCGGTATAGCTAATGCCATTGAAGCAAATAAACGTCCGCTGAGCTCTATGACGCCAACGATAGTGCTAAAAGATGGTGAACCTTATCTTGCTACCGGTACGCCTGGCGGCAGTAAAATAATCACCTCGGTATTTCAACAATTGGTTAATGTTTTATATTTCGAAATGAATATTGCTGAAGCGACCAATGCACCACGAGTGCATCATCAATGGCAACCTGATGTGTTGTCTGTTGAGAGGAATATCCCTGCTGATACCGTTGATATCTTAAAAGCGAAAGGTTACAACATCAAAGTATCTAGTTCATTGGGTAGCTTACAAGCCATCATGAAACATAATGGCGTATTTTTAGGAGCAGCAGACCCTAGAAGAGCTGGTGCAGCTGCCATTGCTGTTGATGTTATCGAGCAGTCAGTTAAGTTAGCCAAGTAAATTAGCGCAATAAGAATGACAGTAGAATAATGATGACCGATTAATTAATTCTGTTTATAAAAGTTAACTAATACTATGGGTATAACTTGGCTTAACTTAAATAAATGAATAATAAAAAACAGCCTCTAGTGAGGCTGTTTTTTATTGAATTGATTTCTATCACAATAGTGGTGGATGAAAGTAACCGCTAGATGTTGGTAGTGGCGGCTCTTCTCGAGTTTTGTGAGTTACTGTTGGAGTATAAATTCTGCTAATGCCTGCGCTTGTTTTTCGTTAACATTCATTGGCGGCATAGCCATATTTCCCCATTTTCCAGTGCCGCCGTTTCGAATAGAGACGACTAACTTACTAATAGCACCAGTATCGCTCTTATACTTTTTGGCAATAGCCTTAAATGCAGGACCAACAATGGTCTTATTTATATCATGACAGCCCGTACATCCATTGTTAGTTAGCAATACTTGTACATCGAGTGCTTCACCAGAGGCTGGCGTACTAATGGGCGATTGAGAAGCACTAATAATTGTTGGATCATCAGCTTTGGCTGAGCCATATACAACCGATAGATAAGCGCCAATACTGTTAATATCGCTTTCACTTAGCGGTGCTCCATAAGAGTGTTGCATTTTTAGTACCGCACTTGTCCATGCTTTTTGATCCATGCCAGGAGGTTGATGATGTATGTAATCAACGGAGTGGCAAATAGTACATTTTTGCAGGGCTAGGTTATAGCCTGGCAATGTTGATTTGGGTAGAGTAATTGTACTTGCTGGCAGCGTTATCTTTTTTATCGTAGTCTCAACTGCTGCGTATGCCTGACTAACAGACAGTGATATACCTGCAAGAACGACAATGGTTAACAAGGAGCCAATAAAACTAGAACTCAATAAAGTAGTAAGTGATTTGTTGTTAGACATGGGGCTACCTCTATATAACGTTAATGGCGACTGATTCAATGGCATGACGTCTATAGCCACCATGATTCCAGCTTGCTCTAAGTGGTTGCACTTCACCATTGTTGTTACTGGCTCGTACCATGACAGTTGCCTTTCCTTTTTGTGCAAAACTTACGGTAAGTTTCCAAGGAAGAAAGGAGAAACGTCCCAGGCTTTCACCTAAGGTACTGGTAAGCCAAGTTAAACCGCCATCGATTGATATATCGACATTTTTTATGCCAGAGCCATCGTCAAAGGCAATGCCTTCAAGTTCAATTGGCTTAGCTGAAGAGAGGGTATCGTTAGCAGAAATATTAGTAATAAAACTACGAACTGGCAGTGTTGAAATCGGACGGTTTTTCTCAGCAGTACTGCCTGGCGTAACACATAGACAGTCGTTGTCGGGCAGTTGATAAGCGGTATTCATGAAATAGGAATCTTGACCGGTGAATTCAGTATCTAATACCGTGATTTCAGATAAATGTTTAACCCAATACGTACCGAAATAGCCTGGAACAATTAGCTTCAAAGGGTAACCGTTTAAAAATGGCAGGTCTTCACCATTCATTCCCCATGCAAGTAATGGTTCTGGGCTAAGAGCATGTTCAATATTTAGTGCTTTTATAAAGTCAGGAGTGGTGGGTAATACGGGCTTATCAAGACCATTAAAAGTAACGTACATTGCTTCAGGTGATACACCTGCTTTTTCCAACACTGTTCTAAGAGGGATACCGGTCCAGCGTGCATTTCCCATGGCACCATTACTTAGTTGAGCACCAAAAACACGTGGTGATGAATAACCTCGGCTGTTTCCTGAGCATTGGTTAACTGCAACAACATCAACAGGCTCTGCCATTGACTTGAGTTCTTGGAGGCTAAGCTGGAGTGTTTTGTTAACCGCGCCGTTAATGTTAAGTTTATATTTTTTTAAGTCTATTTCGGTAGGAAAGTTTGCAAGATGATAACGAACGTAAAATGCGTCATTTGGGGTAATAAGGCTTTCATTAAAGACAGAAAAAGGTGTTTCTAAATGGGGCGGCCTGCTATGGACCAAGATCAAATCCCGTTTTCCCGGGTATTTAACTAAAGGTCTCATGCCTCCGGCAAGGCTAACGCCTTCATTATTGTCGGTTGCCGCTAAGCTAAGTAATGGAGACGCTCCTAGAGCTAACATGCTTGCTTTGCGTAAAAATTGACGACGAGATTGTTGTACAAGATGGGTTTTATTATCAGCCATTGATTAATTCCCTTTAAGTTATATCAATACTTCCATAAGACATACCCTAACAGCTGGCGTAATAGTAATCAAAATGTTTAATCACTTAACTTTTCTTTCCATTTATCTAACCACTGGGTAGAATTTAGCGGCTTAGAAAAGTAATAGCCTTGTATAACATCGCAACCATGGTCAGCTAAATAATTTAGTTGTGCTTTAGACTCAACACCTTCAGCGACCACCCTGAGTTTTAAAGACTTTGCCATCTGTAATATGGTATTGATGATCGGCACATCATCTGTTTCATTTTTTATATCATCAACAAAACACTTATCAATTTTTAGTTCGATTATTGGTAGGTGATGAATATAATTTAAGCTTGAATAACCGGTACCAAAATCATCAATTGAGCAGAGAATACCTTTGCTTTTCAATAGTTCCATTTTACTGACCACAAGTTTTAAGTCGGTAACCAGTGCACTTTCGGTTAATTCCAGTACCAGCTCTGAGTAGGGGACTTGGTAATTATCAAGGCTAGTTAAAAGGTTATCGACAAAGTTTGGCTGAGCAATTTGTTTGGCACTTATATTGACAGATATAGGGGATGTTTCTTTTGAAAACATTCGCCTTTGCGCTAACAAACTACAAGTTTTATCGATAATCCAATTACCCAATTCAATAATAGCGCCGTTCTTTTCTGCTAAGGGGATAAATTCAACGGGTGATATTCCTCCTAGTGATGCAGACTGCCAACGTACCAATGCCTCTGAACCAACAATTTTACCTTGTGTGGAATATTGAGGCTGTAACACAATATTGAGTTCACGGATGAACAGGTTACTTTTCATCGCTAATGATAATTCTGAATGCCTTTTAAGTGAGCAGGTATCATTATTGCTAGCAAAAACATAATTATCACCACCCTTATTTTTAGCATTAAAGACAGCTAATTCTAGTAATGGCTTGATATCAATGTAGTCTATATCTTTAGCAGGAATATTTAATATTCCTATACTTGCTTGCACATTAATTACATGCTGATTAATGGTAATTGCTTGATGAATCTCTTTAAGAATTTTCTCGGCTAAGTCTTCATTGGTCATGATACGTGCGTCATCTAACCCAACAGCTGCACTTGGATTGATAAGCACATAAAAACTATCTGCACTGCTTCTATAAGTAACTACCCAAGAAGGTAAACGTTCATTTAGTCTGGTCGCGGTTTCTTTTAAAATGACGTCGCCAGTATCATCACCATAAATTAAGTTAACTTGAGAAAACTTATCTAAATTTATAAGCATTGCTGTGATATTTTCATTTAAGAGTAAGGATTTATCGAAACATTTTTTTAAATCACGCTCAAGCGAGTAACGATTCATTACCCCGGTAGTTTCATCAAAATAAGCAAGTTGATGAATATCTTTTTCTGCTTTTTTTCTCTCTGTGATGTCTCGAACGATGCCAATAAAAACTTTATCATTTCCGTGCAATACTTCTGATATCGATAATTCCATCGGAAAACTAGTGCCATCTTTTTTCATCGCAGGAAGCTCTCGTCCAACTCCAATGATTTTAGCATGACCTGTTTTGAGATAGTTCTGCATATACTTATCATGCTGAGAAACAAAGGGCTTTGGCATTAATATTGAAACGTTTTGGCCAATCAACTCTTGCTGTAAATAGCCAAATGTTTTTTCTACCATCCTATTGGCGGATAAAATAATGCCTTTACTTGAAATAGTGACAATACTATCGTTTAAATTATCAACAATTGTTTTTAAGTCTTCACTGGTCGATCTTTCTGAGTCGAGAAGTTGTTTTTGTTCGGTTATGTCTTCGAATGCGCCGTAAACATGGGTTGCAATGCCTTGAGCATTACTTCTTATTTGCCCCGTAGTCTTTACCCATTTATGGTTGCCTTGAGCATCAATAAATGGCAACTCTACCTGATAAGGTATCAACTGATTTACAGCTAATTCAAAGACATCTTTTATCGTTTTTTGAACTTCTGGACTGTAAAATTTAGCGGCCTGTTCTAGCGTTATTTCTTCATCAAGTGATAAGCCATAAATCCGATATGTCTCTTCTGTCCAATGTGTTTTTCCTGTTGATATTTCGTAGTCCCAGCCACCAATTTTGGCAAGCTTCTCTATTTCACTCATCAACTGATATTGATGTTGGAGCTTAGTTTCAGCGACTGAATTATCTAGTGCTAATAGCGCTCGTTCAAATAACTGCACTAAAATTCTACTGGCAAAAAGCACATCGGGAGACCATTCGATATTTTTTTGACTATCACCTAGAAATATAAAACCTCTATTTTCGCCTTTGATTTGTAAGGGAATAAGCAGAAGTGAACAGAGCTGAAACCGTGATAATATTCTGCTGGTATTTAAACCAAATGATTCATAGGTGAAATAATTATTAATAATTATTTCAGAGGTACTTTCTAAAAAAGAGAAAAGCTCTGCATCTTTTTTTTTAGTTAATCGTTGAGATGATCTATGATCAATCATGCCATCAAAAAAATCAGCTTCACAAAGGTAAGCTTGTTCGTCTTTATCTAATACCCACAGTGCTGCACGGTCGACAGAAAATAAAGCAGGGGTAACATAAAGCCCTTCTTGTATTAACTGCTCCATACATCCAGAATCTAGCGCTGAACCACTGGTTAAAGACATTAATAGGCTTGCATAATCAGTCATCAGCTTTATCCATTAAAAGCTTGGCCTAAAGCCCCAAGGGCGTTGGCTCTTGTTTTAATGTTTATAGTTTCGCTTTCGACTGTATTGGCTTGATGGAGATTATTTTGGGAAGCATCACTGATGTTCATAATATTGCGGCTGATTTCTTGCGATACCATGCTCTGTTCTTCTGATGCGGTTGATATTTGAATAGCTAAGTCAGAAATGTCAGTGATTGATGAATAGACCTTATCAACAACGTTATGAGCTTCTGTAGCTTTTTCAACACAACTTTCAGCAGATTCTTTACCTTTGGTCATTGTTTGCACCCAAGACAATAATGTACTTTGCATTTCTGAAATTGAGGTTTGTATTTGTTCTGTTGCTGCGTGGGTTCTGCTTGATAATGCCCTTACTTCATCGGCCACAACGGAGAAACCGCGGCCATGCTCACCCGCTCTTGCCGCTTCGATCGCAGCATTTAGCGCTAATAAATTTGTTTGGTCTGCAATACCTTGAATTTCATGCATGATGCTACCAACTTTTTCTACTTCACTCGCCAGCTCTGTTGCTGATGACGCTGAGTCAGCCACGTCCTGAGCTAATAGGTTCACTTTTTCCATGGTGAGGTGCATCGCTTCTGTAGCAATTTGACAATCTGAATGTGCTTGATTGACTTTTTGGGAGGTGAGAGTGGTATTTTTCGCAACTTCATCGATGGTGGCAACCATTTCTTCAACGGCTGTCGATACCTGATGTAGCTCTGTCGTTTCTTGCTCTGCACCTTCTTTAGCTATTTGTGCTGCTTGCTCAAGATTAGTAGCACCCGAGCTTAGTAAATTACTGCTATCAATGATGCGACCCAAAATTGTTTTTATCTTACCTTCAGCAACCTTTAAATGAAAATCTGCAATGCCTTGAGGTTTAGTGCCACAATAAATTAAACGTGAAACGCTGTCATAATCACGTACTAGATTTTTAAGGTATTTAGGCGTGTCGATTATTTCATTTTTATAGGTTATGAAGGGCAGTACAGGCAATAAGAACATCATATAGGGGTAATACATGGCGCTTATGAGCGTGGTAATACTTGCTGACCAATAGACTAGGTTTTTAATGGTGGTGTTTTGATACCATTTCGTTAATGATTTACCCTTTTGTAATGCTTGATAAGACGAAATAGCATTTTTCTTGGTTGCATCATCTAAACGTGTTCTAACCGATTGATAACCGACGAGCTGACCAAATTCAAAAATAGGCGTGACAAAGGCGTCTACCCAATAATATCGACCATCTTTACAGCGGTTTTTAACAACGCCACGCCATGGTAAACCTGACTGTAAGTTTTTCCACAAATCTTTAAATGCAGCAGATGGCATATCGGGATGTCTTACAACATTATGATGTTGTCCGATAAGTTCATCAAGAGAGAAGCCAGCAATTCGACAGAATTCTGGGTTTGCATAGGTAATCACGCCGTTTTTATCTGTAGTCGAAATTAATTCAACACCGCTTTGAAAATTAACTTCCTCATTAATGAGCGGTTGGTTTCTTTTTGTCATTTTTAATTCCTTTTAGATAAAGTAATGATAATTACATCCGAGTAACAAAAATATATCGTACCATTGACAAAAACGACAAAAGCGACAATATTGGTGAAATATAGCTGAAATTTCATGTAAGCTCAATAAATAAAATAGCTACATTGATCTAGGTTAATATTAGGGAATGGTATACTGCTATAGTGAAATGGGCTTGTTTTTATTAAGGATTATTGGATTGGATATCAGTAAAAAGTCTCTGTTAACCCCTGCAGAAGCGGCTAAATTGTTACATGTTGCGCCAACGACCATTCGTCATTGGGCTCAAATTGGTCGATTACCTTTTATTTCTACACCCGGTGGACATAGGCGGTTTGATCGAAATGACATTTTATCTTTAATGTCTACCCCCAAAATCAATGTAAAAAATGATTTCTCTATCTTGATCATTGAAGATGATAAAGAGTTTGCAGACATGCTCACTCAGTTTCTAGAAAACCTTTTTCCCTACGCTAAAATAAAAATAGCTTACAATCCTTTTGATGCAGGTGATTTGCTGCATACTGTTAAGCCTGATGTCGTCATGCTAGATTTAATGATGGTAGGGATGGATGGATTCTCTATTTGTCACCGCATTAAAAGTACGCCAGCAACCGCAAATATTATAGTTATTGCAATGACTGGCGCATTAACTGATGATAATGTGAATAGGATAGTTGCATTAGGGGCTGAAACTTGTTTTGGAAAACCGCTTAACTTTACGCTTTTAGAAAAGACAATCAAACAACTTGTCGAGCAAAAAAAGGTGGCCCCCTAACAACAGCGTGCATCTTATTAATTCAATTTTACGACTATTGATAATAGTAGCTTTTATAGAGTTTTAACGATGCCAATCGAAGCAGAACAGAATATCTACGAGAAATTCTTTAACCTATCTATTGATATGTTATGTGTAGCTAATACAGAGGGCTATTTCCAAACCATTAGCCCCTCATTCACCCAAGTACTAGGCTATAGCGAAGAAGAGTTACTCTCAGCGCCCATCCTTGATTTCATACACCCAGATGATGTCGATAAAACAGCTCAAGAATTTGCCAAATTAAACTCAGGACAAGATTCTTTATTTTTTGAAAATAGATACAGGCATAAAAAAAATCACTATTTAACATTTTCATGGAATGGTTATTTTGAGGGTGATTCAGGGCTTACCTATGCCGTTGCTCGTGATATTACCGAGCAAGTTAAAGTTCGAAATAAACTGCAACACTTGCAACGCGCATTAGCGCAAGAAACTATTTATGCTGAAACCGATATAAGTGGTGTTATCACCAAAGTTAATGATAATTTTTGTCAAATATCGGGATATTCAAAAGCAGAATTAATAGGTAATACACACAAATTAATCAATTCAGACCATCACCCAGCCTCTTTCTTTAGTGAGATATGGAAAAAAATATCATCAGGAAAAATTTGGTCAGGCGCCATAAAAAATCGCAAGAAAAATGGTGAGTACTACTTTGTACAAAGCATTTTAGTACCTATATTCGATAATAATGAGAAAATCACTAATTACATTGCTATAAGGCAAGATATAACCGACAAAGTTAATAGTGAACATGATCGCTTAAAGGCGCTTGAGATCCTCAGTGAAACAAGTTCAGCTGCAAAAGTTGGCGGTTGGGAAATGGATGTTGCTAGCGGCGGGCTAACGTGGACCAATGAAACCTTTAGAATTTTAGACGTTGAACAAATTGACGGTTTATCGCCGAATTTACCTGAAGGATTACAGTTATTTATTGCCGAGGACCAGCCTATTATAGAAAATGCAGTTCACAGGGCGATAGAATTTGGTGAATCTTATGGTCTAGAGCTACAAGCAAGAACGCCAAAGGGTGATGTAAAGTGGATATACACCAATGGCAAAGCCAATTATAAAGATGGTAAAATCGAAACAATATCGGGCACTATTCAAGATATCCATCAACGTAAAATTACCGAGATAAAGTATAATCAAGAAAGACAAAAAAGCATTATGAACGCAAAGTTTGCAGCACTTGGCGAGCTATCAGCAAGTGTTGCCCATGAGATAAACAATCCACTCGGTGTAATTTCTGGCTACGCTGAATTATTACAACTAACTAATACCACGGCATCCCCAGAAGATATTTTAGCAAAATCCGCTATTATTCTAAGGTCTTGTGATCGAATTACTCATATCGTTAAGAGTCTGAAAAAATTCTCCCGAAGCGATGAAGCAATCCAACATACTAGTTGCTCGCTTAAAAATCTGATTAGTGAAGCGATAGTGCTCACTAGACCCAAACTAAAACTTTGTATGATAGAGCTGCAATGTGAGTATATCGAAGATAGTAATATTCTGTGTAACGAAATAGAAATTGAACAAGTTATTGTAAACTTAATTAATAATGCTATCGATGCTTTATCAGAACTTCCTGACAAATGGATTGATATCTTAGTCACCGAAACGACACAAGATTACATCATTTCAATTACCGATGCTGGCATCAGCATTCCAATAGATAAACAGTTATCAATATTCGAACCATTTTTTACTACAAAAAATACCGGGGAAGGTACTGGGCTTGGTTTATCTATCGTAAAGGGGATTTTAGATAATCATGGCGCCAAAATTTCGATCGATAATAACAACAAAAATACATCTTTTGTTATTCATTTCCCTAAATTGAATAACAAAGTGAGTAAGGATTAATATGCCAATCAAGGTTGTTTATATTGATGATGAAGAAATGTTATGTCAGATGTTCAAAGAATATCTACACTCAGACGAAATTAATCTTGCGGTTTTTACTGATGAAGAACCCGGCATAGAGTATTGCAATAATAGTAATCCAGATTTGATATTTATTGACTACCGATTAAAAAAACAAAATGGGACTGATGTCGCTAACGCAATTACCAGTGATTCGATAAAAATTTTGATCACTGGAGAACTCGATGTAACGATGGATACTTGTTTTGACCATAAAATTGAAAAACCCTACCGACTGGCTGATATCAAAAACTTCATTGTTGAAGCCTTTGAGAACAAGGGATTGCAAAAGCTCTAACCAAGCATCGAATTATAATCTTCACTATAAGTAGTGAAAGTTTTCGGTAGATAAAAGCGCTCTCTAATTAGAATGCTTTTTATTTGGAAAGCTCAGGCTTATATCTATGCAAAATGCTATTATGACTTATATTCCTTTTTATTAAATTATCAATTAAATGTTAATTTTACCTCTCAAGACAGGTTGTCGTTGAGCCTAGCTCAAACAACATATTCTGGCGGTGACACATCACTGTTCGAATCAATATCCGGTGACATCGTCGACAAGGGATACAGTATTCGTCCTTACGCTTTGCCTACAAACTTAACCAGCTTGTTATCACAACATATCATCGAACTGCCCACTGACGAATTTAAACGTGCAGGTATAGGTCGAACTAAAGATCATATGATTAACGACTTTATTCGCACAGACGCAATAAGTTGGATAACCGATGATAGCGAGGCAGGTTGTGCTTGGATAAACTGGGCAGAGTCACTACAAGCCTATTTAAATAGACGTTTATTCTTGGGTCTATTTTCTTTTGAAAGTCATTTTTCCCATTATGCGAAAGGCGATTTTTATAAGAAACACAAAGACGCATTTAAAGGTGAAGGTAATCGTGTGTTATCTGTTGTGGTCTATCTTAATCCCCATTGGGCTTCATCGGACGGTGGTGAGTTAGTCATTTATGATAAAAACACCCCTTCCTCAGTAGTGGTTGATAACAGTAAAATTACCGTCATACCTAGTTTTGGTACCATAGTGGTATTTTTAAGTGAAGAATTTCCTCATGAAGTATTAGCCGCAAAACGTGACCGATACTCTATAGCGGGCTGGTTTCGCTTAAACAATAGTATTGCCAATAATATTGATCCGCCAAGTTAATGAAAAACTATGAAATTTTATGAGAGCGTAACCATTGTCTAAATCGCCCCCCAAGCTACATAATATCAGTGAATTATATGATATTAATGAGCAAATCAGCCCTTTAAAAGCACTAGCAGATAGAGAACGTGCCTCTATTTATGGTTTAACAGGCATGGTTTATACCCCGCATATAGATGACTATATGCAGGTCAGTATAAAGAAAGCCGAGATACTCGCGTGTTTAAAAAAACAGGGGATAATGGAATTAACAGAAGTAGAATTAATTAGCTCAGCATTAGATTTCTTATATAAAAGAGCCAAAAATAATTCGGTTGTTGAGTATGAAGGAAATAGTTATCAACGACGATTTTCGCCACTAAAGTTAAGCAAATCAGGAAAGGTTGTTCGAACATGGGCAAGGTATTGGCTTTTACAAATGGCGAGTGGCAGAATTGATCCCAAGTGGGAATCTCAAGTACGAGAAATTTGGCCAACGTATTTTTTAATCAGAGCAATAGATATTTAGTTTGGTAAGGTCGTGATAAATAGTTGGGGCGCTATTTACGATATAAGATCAAGCGACTCAATAAATTAGTCCAATTGAAATGCAAAAATAGCGATCAAGATATTATTTAGCAAAGTACTGCTGAGTAAAATTTAAGAAGGTTGAAATTCTTTTTGATGGGTGAATACGTTGAGGGTGTATTATATAAATCATCGAACCACTTGGCATTTGCTCTTCAAATATCGTCTTAAGTTTTCCTGACTTTACCTCTTTGTCTACTAAATATTTAGGCACTCTAATAATGCCTTTATCCGCTAATGCGAGTCCTTTTAACATATTATTATCGTTAACTTCCAACCAACCCTGTGTTTGTACCGCTTCTTGTTGAAATTGCCAGGTAGTTTGCTCTTGCCCTTTAAGGCACTCATGATTTATTAAGTCAGCGGGCGTTTTTGGCACCCCTTTGCTGTCAAAGTATTTCGGGGATGCACAGCAACAATGTTGATAAGACATTAAATGTTTAGCGACCATGTTTTGCGGCGGTTCACTGGTTGCTCTAAAGGCGAAATCAAAATCACTTCTGTTTAAATCAAATCGGGTATAGCCTGTCTCTTATACACATCTGACGCTGCCGACGATCTACTCTGTGTAGAT
>OJBB01000403.1_pt1 | contig 15270 bp, 11 predicted proteins | sample 1590401 | NCBI WGS metagenome assembly OJBB01 (sample SAMN05416789, study PRJEB24817) | seawater metagenome | isolation source: Sea water | place: Canada:Atlantic | collected 2013-07 | reverse complement strand
TTCTTAGTATTTTCTTCTTAAGTGGCTGTGGAACACCAATCCAAGCATTTCAAGTAAAAGAAAATTCAATTCAAACACTATATAAGAAGGTCAACCCTTCAGTGGTGGAATTACACGTACAATCACTAGCTGATCCAAAAATTGGTCAAGTTGCCTATAAAGCAAAAACTGCAAATTCATTAGGCTCTGGTGCATTAGTTAGCAGTGAAGGTCGTATTTTAACTGCTGCGCATGTTGTTGATAAAGCTACCGCAATTGAAGTTGAATTTGCTGATGGTACTAAAACTACTGGTCATGTTGTTTGGGTAGAGCCACTTATTGATTTGGCTATGATTCAGGCTGGAGAAGTCCCTAGCACTGCAAAACCATTAGAATTAGCGAAAGCTAACGATTATCAAATTGGTGAGCAAGTTATTATTATTGGTGCACCTTTTGGCGTTAGCCACAGTTTATCTGTTGGCTATTTGAGTGGTATTCGCGACGGTAATGCAATACCTGGCAGAACCTTAGTACCACGTTTACTCCAAACTGACGCTTCAATCAATCAAGGTAATTCTGGCGGTCCAATGTTTAACCTTAATGGTGAAATTGTTGGTATTGTTAGCCATATATTATCTAAAAGTGGTGGCAGTAATGGTTTAGGTTTCGTTGTGTCGGTTGATACCGTTCGTCATATTATTGATAGTGATCCTGGCACTTTCTCTGGTTTTATCCCTCTGCTACTTAATAAAAAACAGTCTTATGCAATTAATAATACTGCAGGGCACGGTATGTTAATTCAACATGTTATACCTGGCACTTTGGCGGATAAACTAGGCTTTAAAGGTGGCAACCTTAGCGTAGTCATTGGTCGTAGCCCTATTTTACTTGGTGGCGACATACTACTTGAAGTTGGCGGTCGTGCTATTATTGACTTGGCATCAGCGGTGCAAATTAAAAAGCATTTAGCTACCTTTGAAAAAGGCGACAGAGTTACTTTTAAATATCTACGTAATGGACAAAAGAAAGAAACTTACTGGATAGTTGAGTAGTTAACGTTAAGCGCTAGCTAAAATATTTATTCAAGGTAATCAAAATAAAAGGCGGATATCTATCTGCCTTTTTTAGATAATTTAAACGGTAAAAGTACATTTTTAAAGGTGTTATACTACAGACACTTTAATAATAGTTGCTAATATTGTTCGGAAAAACTCATGACTATAGTATATAAAACAAGAACCCAGCTAGTGGTTGAAACGCTTAGAGAGAAGATTCTAAGCGGCGAGTTGAAGGCAGGTGAATCACTTCGTCAAGCAGCACTAGCGACTGAACTAAACGTGAGCCGTATTCCGGTAAGAGAAGCCTTGTTACAACTTGAAGGTGAGGGCTTAGTTGTCTTTGAACCACATAAAGGCGCTACAGTAACTGAACTTAACGCTAAGCACGTTGTAGAGCTTTTTGAATTACGCGCAATGCTTGAAGGGCATTTGTTAGCAGCATCTCTGCCGCTATTAACTAGTGATAAATTAGCTGAAGCAAGTGAGATTTTAGGGCAATTAGATAAAGCTCTAGGTAAAGAGAATGCAGCAAATACCTGGAGTGAGCTTAATTCTCGCTATCATAACTGCTTGTACTCAGCAGCTAATCGTCCTCAAACCCAAGATCTAGTTAATACCTTAAATAAAAATGCTGATAGATATATTCGCATGCATTTATTGTGGGCTGGTGGCATTTCAAAAGCAGGTCCTGAACATAATCAACTATTAGCTTTTTGTAAAACAGGCGATGTTGATGAAGCTGTTGCAGTATTAAAACACCATATTTTGAGCTCTAGAGATGAGATAAAAGCCTTCTTAGAGCAACGTGAAGCCGCTAATAATTAATGCAGATATTAGCGTAAAAAATATTTGTTTACTTATACCCGTTACCATTCAAGTGCAGAGTTTTAGTGGGAATTAAAATGACTTTAGCCAAGGCAAATAATTTAAGCATAGTCATTCTATGGTTTGATTAACTAACGCAGTCTACAGTCAGTTTAAACTCATCGAAGAAGCGCTTGAGCAACATCACTTCATCGTTGCTGTGATTTATAATGGTGCTACATGGATGGTGTTTTTAGAGAATGCAGGAGCATATTCTCCTGAATAACCATTCTTTCATCACAACGCCTTGAATTGAAATGGCTTAAGCACTCTGAAACATGCATCATGATTGGAAATAGGGATATGTTGTAAAAGTAAGCAAATATTGACTTTTCCTCTTTATATCTATAGTATTCCCGCCCCTCAAAATCACATAAAACTTGTTTGTTTTTATCTATGCTTAGCGTTGTTTAAGCATAAATAAATCATGTTCGCCAATTCGTCTTCGCCAATGATTTAACCAAAATTAAATGTTAGCGATAAACCCAATGAGATAAAAATGTTTGAATTACACGCTAGTAAAGTGTCTAACTTGAAAAATGATGTGTTATCAGGTCTAACCGTTGCGTTAGCACTTGTGCCTGAAGCGGTAGCTTTTGCTTTCGTTGCCGGTGTAGAGCCTTTAGTTGGTTTATATGCTGCTTTTATAGTAGGTTTAATTACTTCTATTTTTGGTGGCCGACCAGGAATGATTTCTGGAGCTACGGGCGCTATGGCTGTGGTAATGGTCAGTTTAGTTGCTATTCATGGTGTTGAATATCTATTTGCCACTGTGGTGCTCACGGGTTTAATACAGATCATGGCGGGGATATTTAAATTAGGCAAGTTTATTCGCCTAGTTCCGCATCCAGTTATGTTAGGTTTTGTAAATGGTTTAGCCATTGTTATCTTTTTGGCTCAATTAGGGCAATTTAAAGTAACAAATGCCGCAGGCGAACTTGAATGGATGCAAGGTACACCGCTATTCATTATGGCAGGCTTGATTCTATTGACTATGGCAATAATTCATTACTTCCCTAAATTGACTAAAGCAGTACCTTCGACGCTTGTTGCTATTGTAGCTGTGTCATTATTAGTTTTTGCTATAGGTCTTGATACTAAGCTTGTTGGTGATGTTGCTTCAATTGCTGGTGGTTTACCTAGCTTCTCTATCCCTGAAGTTCCTTTCTCTTTTGAAACGTTTAAAATTATTCTTCCTTTTTCACTTGTGTTAGCAGCTATTGGTCTTATTGAGTCGTTATTAACATTAACCCTAATTGATGAATTAACGGGTACCCGTGGTCGCAGTAACAAAGAGTGTATTGCTCAAGGCGCAGCTAACACGGTAACTGGCTTCTTTGGCGGTATGGGTGGTTGTGCAATGATTGGTCAGTCAATGATCAACGTAAACTCAGGCGGTCGTGGAAGAGCGTCAGGTATAACTGCAGCGTTAGCTTTATTAGGTTTTATTTTGTTTGCTTCTGGCTTAATTGAAGAGATCCCATTAGCGGCATTGGTTGGCGTAATGTTTATCGTGGTTATTGGTACGTTCGAATGGTCAAGTTTACGTATTCTAGGTAAAGTACCTAAAGCAGATGCCTTTGTTATTATATTGGTTTCAGGCGTGACTGTTTATTCAGATCTTGCTGTTGCTGTAATTGTTGGTGTTATTGTTTCAGCGTTAGTTTTTGCTTGGGAACATGCGAAACATATTCTGGTTCACCGTAGCGTTAATGAAGAAGGTTCAACAGTATATGAAGTAAATGGACCAATATTTTTCGGTTCAATTGCCAATTTTCTTGAACAATTTACGCCAGAAGATGACAGTGACGATGTTATTGTTGAGTTCAAAAATGCGCGTGTTGTCGATCATTCTGCCATTGAAGCTATTGATACCTTGGCTGAACGTTATTTATCGCGCAACAAGAACATGCATTTGAAGCACTTAAATAAAGAGTGTAAAGAGCTGCTTCACAAGGCTGATAAGTTAGTTGAACTTAATATAATTGAAGACCCTGATTATCATATTGTAAGTGATAAACTAGCGTAAATTTATCGCTCGAAAAGTTTTAGAGCCAGTTTTACTGGCTATTCTAAAAATGCGTTGATAAGTTATACTTAACTTACAGCGCATTTTTTTTATTCTTTTTTAGTGATAGCCTAAGCTGTTAACCTAGTTGTTCATGAGAGGAGTAGAGCAAAGCAATGTTCTTGATTAAAAGGGAATATTTTAACTACTATATTTGGCCAGCAATTTACTGAGATAGCTATTAGGAGGGTTCAATGCAATTAGAGTTTTTTGACGTTCCTAGCCCCTGTATAGGCATTTGCCAGTCTGATGAAAAAGGTCATTGCCTTGGTTGCATGCGCTCGCGTAATGAACGACTTGAGTGGAAAACCTTTAATAATGATGAAAAACAGAAAGTCATAAAACGTTGCATTCAACGTAAAAAGCGCAAGAAAAATCAACATAAGCCTAAGGAAATACAGATTGCCGCTATACAAGAAAGCGATGTTGATAGGCAACCATCTTTGCTTGATCCCCCAAGTAAAACTAAAATAGTACCCGATACCGATACCGATACCGATACCGATACCGATTTAGATTTAGATTTTAGTGAGTTTGAGCTTTAACTCCGCGAGTGCTGTTATTTAAACCGTTTTAATTCGTTTAACGGTTTGTTAATTAACCATTATCAATAAATTTCATTTTTAATACGATATTTTTTATAAAACGGTTGCCACTGATAATTTTTAACTATATTATACGCGCTCTTTAGAGAGTTCCACTCCTTAAAGAATGCCCCGATAGCTCAGTTGGTAGAGCAGAGGATTGAAAATCCTCGTGTCCCTGGTTCAAATCCGGGTCGGGGCACCATATAAAGATAGAAGCCTCAGCACTAATACTGCTGAGGCTTTTTTCGTTTCTGAAGATCAAAAACCTTAAAACAATAGTTTCTTAAAATAGCCGTGTCTCAAGGTTCTAATAGATTAGGCTAGTAAGCCTTAATGATTGAACCTTAGCCAGTTGAGTTTGTGGTTCAACTGGCTAGAGTTTTACTCTAAAGCTGTTCCTTTAACGAAAATAATAAATCTAAGGCCTGTCTCGGGCTTAATTCATTAATATCAGTATCATGGAGTGTAGTTAATACTGAATGTTCATCAGGGGCTAAACTCAGTTGTTCAAAAGCATCACTCTGTATAGAGGCTGGTTGTATGCTAGGGCTTTGTTGTTGCTCTAATTCACTTAACCTTTGCTTAGCACGCTTTATCACTGTTTTTGGAACACCTGCCAATTGTGCGACTTGCAAACCAAAACTTTTGCTTGCTGCTCCTTCTTGTACTGCATGCATAAAGACAATGTTATCATCATGTTCCATGGCGTCTAAGTGGACATTGGCTAGTGTTGAAATCTGTGCTGCAAGCATGGTTAACTCAAAGTAATGTGTAGCAAATAAAGTAAAAGCTTTGGTTTTAAGTGCTAACATTTCCGCACAAGCCCACGCGAGTGATAAACCATCATAAGTACTTGTTCCACGGCCAATCTCATCGAGTAACACTAAGCTCTTATCAGTAGCGTTATGTAAGATATTCGCAGTTTCAGTCATTTCAACCATGAAGGTTGAGCGACCACTAGCTAAATCATCAGAAGCCCCAATACGGGTGAATATTCTATCAACTAAACCAATAGTTGCGTTGTCAGCAGGTACATAACAACCTATATGGGCAAGTAAAACGATTAAGGCTGTTTGGCGCATATACGTTGATTTACCACCCATGTTTGGCCCCGTGATAATCAACATTTTGCGTTGCTCAGTTAATAACACTGGATTAGCAATAAAAGCATTGTTAGTCATTTGTTCAACTACAACATGGCGACCTGCATCAATACTGATACCTGGTTCCTCAACCAAGTTAGGTTTGACATAGTTTAGTGCCAATGCACGTTCTGCGAAGGTGGTTAATACATCAAGCTCTGCGATGGCTTGGCTTAATTGCTGTAGTTGCGCTAAGTCGGGTAATACTTTATCGAACAACTCTTGATAGAGTACTTTCTCTAATGCTAAGAATTTGCTTTGAGCGCTCAGTACTTTATTTTCATGCTGTTTTAATTCTTCAGTAATAAAACGTTCATTATTTTTTAATGTTTGACGGCGAATGTAATCATCAGGCACATCAACTGCAGCAGTGCGGCTCATCTCTATAAAAAAGCCATGAACTTTGTTATAGCCCACTTTTAACGAATGGATGCCTGTACGTTCTTTTTCACGTTGCTCTAGTTGCGCTAAAAATTCTGTTGCGCCATCACTCAGATCTCGTAATACATCGAGTTCAGCGTTATAGCCAGGTGCGATGACACCACCATCACGTATTAATACGGGAGGATTTTCAACAACAGCATGTTCCAATAAAGCTTGAAGTTCAGGCATCGGCTGGCTTTGTTGGGCGATGGTATTTAAGTACTTAGTGGGTGACTCTGTTTGTTCACTTTGCAGCTCTCTTTGTAACTCATTCTGTAAATGGGGCATTTGCTGTAGCGCATAACGTAAACGAGCAAAATCTCTAGGGCGTGCAGAGCCTAAGGCTATTCTGGAAACAATACGTTCAATGTCACCCAAGCTTTTTAATAGCGGCTGAATTGGCGTGATCAGATCTAGCGCTATAATGTCACTTACCGTATTTTGTCGGTTATTAAGCACAGTTAAATCGCGTAATGGAAAGTGTAACCAGCGTTTAAGTAAACGAGAGCCCATTGGCGTGGATGACTTGTCTAAAATATCGGCGAGGGTATTATCTAAACCGCCTTGTAAATTCTGAGTAAGCTCTAGGTTACGCCTTGTTGCCGCATCAAGTACTACGCCTTTATTGGCAGATTCACAGACAATGGCACGTATATGAGGTAATGCAGTACGTTGGGTGTCTTTAACGTATTGAAATAAACAACCGGCAGCAGCCAAACCTAATGGCTTATCATCAACACCGAAGCCAGTTAGCGCTTTAGTATCAAACTGCTTGTTTAATAAACTAATAGCAGTTTCAAGATCAAATTCCCATTCAGGGCGACGGCGTAAACCTTTTCTGTTTTCTAGTAAACTCGAATCCTGTAGTGATTCGCTATAGAGTAACTCAGCAGGAGATAGACGTTGTAATTCAGCTTGAAGTTGCTCAGTCGTTTGCGGCTCGGTTAGTACAAATCGACCACTGGCCATATCTAAATAGGCAAGGCCAAAAGCGGGGGCTGAGCTTGTTTTTAGCTTTGCTTTGGGTGATTGATTATCGACAATAGCAACAATTAGGTTATCTTGCCTGTCGGTTAACAGCGCCTCATCACTCACCGTACCTGGTGTGATAACACGTACTACTTTACGCTCAACAGGACCTTTACTGGTGGCAGGGTCGCCTATTTGTTCACAAATAGCGACAGATTCACCTAAAGCGACAAGCTTGGCTAAGTAGTTTTCAACCGCATGGTAAGGCACACCAGCCATTGGAATAGCGTTACCACCGGTTTTACCTCGAGCGGTAAGTGAAATATCTAATAAGTCAGATGCTTTTTTTGCATCATCAAAAAATAATTCATAAAAATCGCCCATGCGATAAAAGATCAAAATATGTGGAAACTCAGCCTTAATGGTTAAGTATTGACGCATCATAGGGGTGTGTGATGAAAGGTCTTTTATGGCAGTAGTCATGAAATGCTAAAACTCTTATGTTATTACTAGCTTACTAGTAGCTTAATTCTAGGGATATTTATACCCGTTACCAATCAATATGCATGTTTCAGAGTGCTTGAGCGATTTCAATTCAAGGCGCTGTGATGAAATAATGGTTATGTCATTATAAATCACAGCAACGTTGAAGTGATGTTGCTCAAGTGCTTCTTCGATGGGGTTAAAATGGCTTTATTCGGCGTTAAATAATCAAAGCATAGAGTGACTATGCTTAAATTATTTTTCTTGCCTAAAGTCATGTTAATTCCCACTGATATCCTGCACTTTGAATGGTGACGGGTATATACCTATCGGTATTTCCTTAGATTATGCCATAAGCGCTATTAGCATTTCTCGATTTTTTATCATATAACAGGCAATAATTTTAACGTGTCATCCATGTATTAAACAGTGACCAAGCAACTAACCACATTACTAAGGCAATAACTATATCTATAGTCATTTTTACTTTAGGTCGGCTTAATTGTTTTGAAAGTTTAGCTGCGCCAAATGCTAAACAGCTAAACCAAGTAAATGAACCGAATATGCAACCAATAAGGAAATATACTTTTACTTCATCTGAATATTGCCCGCCAACACTGCCAATAACCATTACAGTATCAATGTAGGCATGTGGGTTTAAAAAAGTTACCGCCAAGGTTGTCAGAAAAATAATTTTGGCTGATTTCTTTTTCAAAATTGTATCAGCAGTGTTCTTGCTACGCATAAATGCCGATTTCATCGACAATAAGCCATAAACGCTTAAAAACAAGATCCCACCCCACGTGAGAATATTAAATAAAGTGGCATTATGTGACAGTAAAATACTGCCGCCAAGTACTCCCATACTTATTAATAAAGCATCGTAAAGAACAAAAAGAGCAGCGGTCATTTTATGATGATTTTGATTAATCCCCTGATTGATCAGCATAGAGTTTTGCGTACCAATAGGTATTATCATGCTTAATGTGAGGGTAAAACCTTTTGCTAAAACTAATAAGCTCATAATGGTACTCGTTAAATTGTCAGGGAATTTGATGAGCGCTAGTTTGCATTAATTTTTCTTTTTAATATAATTAATAATAATTAACTATCATTAGTAAAACTTATAATTGGTGTGTAGGATTATGGCAAAGTTTGATTATAAACTTCTCGCTGCGCTGGCTGAGGTTATTGAGCTGCAAAGTTTTGAATTAGCGGCACAAAAATTATTTATTTCACAATCAGCTATATCTCAACGGATTAAAGCCTTAGAAGAGTATGTTGGACAACCCGTTCTTATTCGTAATCAACCGATTGTAGCAACACCCGCAGGTGAGCAATTACTGAGTCATTTCAAAAAAGTGAAGCAGCTTGAACATGAATTAGTCCCACTTTTATCACCAGATAAACCAATTAAGCCGATGAAAATCTCATTAGCGGTTAACGCTGATAGCATTGCTACTTGGTTTATTGATGCAATTACACCAGTACTTAAAAACCACTTAGTTGAATTAAATTTAATCATAGAACACGAAGAAAGAACTTTAGATAAGTTGCGCAGTGGTCAAGCTATTGGCGCGGTGAGTGTTATTGAAAAGCCCTTAAAAGGTTATCGTTCTTTCAAACTTGGTGAGATGGGTTATTGTTTGGTGGCTAGTAAAGGCTTTGCACAGAAATACTTTCCAAAAGGAGTGAACCAAAGCTCATTGAAAATGGCACCAGCGATAAGTTATGACCATAAAGATGATATGCATGTACGCTATATTGCAAAACACTTTAGCTTGGCAGCCAGTGAATACTATTGTCATAGTGTTCGTTCAGCAGAAGCCTTTATCCCGTTAGCTAAGCAGGGCGTTGCTTATTGCTTGATACCCAAATTACTAATAGAGCAAGAGCTCAAAACAGGCCAGTTAATAAGCTTATGCCCAGATAAGGAGTTAGTGGAGACACTATATTGGCATAGCTGGGTACTGGTAAAAGGCGTTAACAAAAAAATATCAGAGCAAATTGTTAGGATTGGTCAGGAAAAGTTAGCAAATTAATTGTCAGTTAATTAACCATTTTCATTGTTTATAAAGTACTGTGTAAGGAAACTTTACAGCAGTATAAAAATATAAAAGTAACTTTTTTACCTGAAAAGATAAAAAGTTATTGGTAATGTTTTATTCGTTATTTTTCAATTGATTAAAAGTAACGGGTGGTTGGATTTCAATTAAAAAATAAAAAAATTGTAATAAAACTTGATACTGTACGAACTTACAGTATACTTGTCTCATCAAAACGAAATAACACAACAGCTCGCGGAGTAATCATGAAAGACGATAAAGAAAAAGCACTATCAGCAGCCTTAGCTCAAATTGAACGTCAATTCGGTAAAGGCTCAATAATGAAACTTGGTGATAATAACACCATGGATGTAGAAACTATTTCTACTGGTTCATTAGGCTTAGACATCGCCTTAGGTGCTGGTGGTTTGCCAATGGGTCGTGTTGTCGAAATTTATGGTCCAGAATCTAGTGGTAAAACAACGCTAACCTTAGAAGTTATTGCTGAAGCGCAGCGTAATGGTAAAGTTTGTGCCTTTATCGATGCAGAGCATGCTCTTGACCCTGTTTATGCTGAAAAATTAGGTGTGAATATTAATGAGTTATTAATTTCTCAGCCTGATACCGGCGAGCAAGCTTTGGAAATTGTTGATATGTTAACGCGCTCTGGTGCTATCGACGTTATTGTTGTTGACTCCGTAGCTGCGCTTACGCCTAAAGCTGAAATTGAAGGCGATATGGGTGATTCACATATGGGCTTGCAAGCACGTATGTTGTCACAAGCAATGCGTAAGCTGACGGGTAATTTGAAAAAATCGAATACCATGCTTATTTTTATCAACCAAATTCGTATGAAAATTGGTGTTATGTTTGGTAGCCCAGAAACGACAACAGGTGGTAATGCTTTAAAATTCTACGCTTCTGTACGTTTAGATATCCGTCGTATTGGCGCGGTTAAAAATGGTGATGAAATTGTTGGTAATGAAACGCGTGTGAAAGTCGTTAAAAACAAAATAGCGCCACCGTTTAAACAAGCTGAATTCCAAATTTTATACGGCGAAGGAATTAACAACTTAGGTGAGTTAATTGAGCTAGGCGTTAAAAATGGTTTTGTAGAAAAAGCAGGTGCTTGGTATAGCTGTAATGGCGAAAGAATTGGTCAAGGTAAAGCTAATGCTGCGAAATATTTAGATGAACATCCTGAAATGGCTAAAGATGTTGATACTAAATTGCGCGATATGTTTTTATCAAAAGCGGTTGTAGCTGAAGATACAAAAGAAGAAGCAGTCACTGAATAATTAGTATAAGTATTTGTTAATAATACTTAGCTGAAATTAAACGAAAAAAAACGTAACCTTAGACGTAAGGTTACGTTTTTTTATGTCTGATTGTTAGTAGAATTTTACAAACTAATCAGCGACATTTATTAGTGTTCGTGACCACAACCGCCTTCAGCATGAACATGACCATGTTCAAGTTCTTCTGCGGTAGCTTCACGTACTTCAATAACTTCAACGTCAAAGCTTAAGTCTAAGCCTGAAAGTGGATGGTTACCATCAACAGTAATTACGTCATCTTGAACGTCAATTACGATAACCGTTTGTTCGCCATCATCAGTTGTTGCACGTAGTTGCGTACCAAGAGCAAGATCTTCAACGCCAGCAAGTACTTCTCTAGGCACAGTTTGAACATAATCATCATGACGCTCACCGTAAGCTTGATCACAAGCAACAGCAACTTCGAATTTATCACCTGCTTGGTGGTCGATAAGGGCATCATCTAAACCAGGGATTAAATATCCAACACCTTGGATAATAGCCATAGGTTTATCTTCGTAAGAGCTATCAATTAAAGTGCCTTCGCTGTCAGATACAGCATAGTGCATAACAACGACATTATTTTTAGCTATTTTCATTTTTTATCCTAATAATTTTAAGTTTAGAGCCTATTCAGCTGCAAGAGTTTATTGAGCTTATTCAGCTACAAGGGTATAAGGTAATGTTTGATTTGTTACTATAGAGTCAGCTTGTGAAGCAATACGCAATGACAGTTTTTCACCATCATTTGCTAATACGGCTTGAATAACACAACTACCATCATCAGCTTGATAATGGGCGAGAATATCGCCGGCTTTTCGCCAGTTTTCACCCAACTGTTTTTCAATGACATCTTCCGATTGAAATGGTTGAGAAAGTTGTGCATTTAAGCAAAATAACGCCCGCTTATTTTTTCCTAAATATTGCATTCTAGCAACAGTTTCTTGTCCTAAGTAGCAACCTTTGGTGAAACTTATGCCATTAATGGCTTGTAGGTTCAGCATTTGAGGTACGTAATGGCCGCTAGTACTTGCCGTTAGAATAGGAAATCCTAGGGTTATTTCTAATAAATCCCATACTGATTGTGAGTAAGTAGGGAGTGCCAACTTTTCTCTAAGAGCTGTGATAGTGATTGGTTCATCAATAATAATGTAACGAGGTTGATCACCACAAAGATACACTAAACTAGTTGAGCCAACTTGTACTACAGGTGTCAAACTATCAGGCACTTGAGCAAACTCTTGTTGTAATAAGTTACTTGCTTGTTTACCAACTAAAGCAATAAAGCTAAGGTCTTCAGTTTTATCAATAGTAACTTTGGCAAAAACACCAAACTTTTTAAGTTCTTTAAGTGAACCTTCAATGCTTGCCGTAGGTTGTAATAATAGGTGAGCAGAAGAGCGATTAATTAATCTAAAAACGGAAAATACTTTTCCTTTTGCATCACAGTGAGCGCCAACAAGCAGGTTTGATTCTGTACTGCTGTTAACATCACAAGTTACTTGCCCTTGTAAGTATTTGCTTTGCTCTTCACCAGATAAAGAAATTGCCCCAAATTCACTTAGTTCAATAAGGTAAGTCTCTGGTAGTTGTGCAAGAGATGGTAATTGTGTGCTGGTGGTAATTGTCATAATGAACTCTATGAAGAAGCTATGCTTGTATGTTAATACCAATCGGACCAATTAATTAATTCGTTCGGTATAAGGTTAACTATAGAATAAGGGCGAAAATGGTAAATACAACTCGATGACGGTTTTTTATTAATGATAATGAGCATTTTTAATAGCTGTGCCCTGTGAGTTTTTGTTACAATAAGGGGCTATATCAAACGGAACAATATATTTGTTCGATTGGTATCAATCCATTGTGTTAATCAAGAAAGGGTACTTATGTCTGGTAATGAAGCTTCAAGCAATGCAGTGACAAATAATGAAAACTCAACTAACCTTTTAAAAGTCAATAAAGCTCGCTTAAAGTGGGCTTGTCGCCGCGGTATGTTAGAGTTAGACGTGCTGTTTATACCTTTTGTTGATGAAGCATATGACGACTTATCAACGAAAGATCAGTTTACCTTTGAACGCTTACTTACCGGCCAAGATCCAGAATTATTTGCATGGTTTATGGGGCATGAAGTTTGTGAAGATAAAGAGCTCAACGCAATGGTCCAACTTATACTCAAGCGCGTCAAAGTATAGTATTACTGTAAGATATTCTCGCTATAAGCTAGCCGTTTATAGCGTGATTGGAATATTGACGTGTTTAGTTACTCTTGTGAGTTTTACTTTTTATTATGATATAGCTCTGTTGATAGCTGTAATCAGCATTATTTCTCTTAGCTTATTCTTATCAATTAGCCACCTCAATAAGCCTATCACTAGTTCACTGACTTTAACAAAGACTGGTGCAGTAGAATTTAATAACGATCAGATAAGTTATCAACTGTTACCTGAAAGCAGACTCAGTTTTATTGGCTGCTGGTTAGTCGTAGCACCTAAGGAAAATACGGTTGCTCAACGCTGTAATCCGGGTAAAAAATATCCTAAACAGTTTTTCATATTCAAAGATAGCTTACACGAGCGGGATTTCTCCCGCTTGGCTAGTGTAATAAATCAATTAAAATAGCTATGCAGCTTTTTCTCCTGAACAACCATTCTCTTCAATCAATACCTCGCCTCTACGTCTTTTAATTTCGCTGAGTAGAAAATAACTTAATGGGCCTGGTGTTATTGTCTGGGTGAAAGTATGGTTGGTTTCGCATTGGGTAATAAGTCAGGGTAGTCTAATGTGTAATGCAAACCTCTACTTTCCTTACGTTCCATAGCACATCTTATGATAAGTTCAGCCACTTGCACCAAGTTTCTTAATTCAAGTAAATTATTACTTACTTTAAAGTTTTGATAATAATCTTCAATTTCTCGTTGAAGTAACTCGACACGATGCAATGCACGCTCTAATCGCTTAGTTGTGCGTACAATACCGACATAATCCCACATAAATAACCTAAGCTCGTGCCAATTGTGTTGAATAACAACTTCTTCATCTGAATCTGTTACACGACTATCATCCCAATGAGGAAGAGTTAAATAACTATTGTTTTGTACTAAGCTTTCACTAATCTCTAGAGCAGCAGCGCGGGCAAAAACAAGGCATTCAAGTAGGGAGTTGCTAGCTAAACGATTTGCGCCATGTAAGCCGGTATATGACATTTCACCGATAGCATAAAGTTGGCTAACATCTGTTTTACCTTGATGATCAACCATTACTCCACCACAGGTGTAGTGCGCGGCTGGAACAATAGGAATGGGTTGCTTAGTGATATCTATACCGAGTGACTTCGTTTTTTCATAAATAGTAGGGAAATGTTGTTTGATAAAGTCACTGGGCTTATGACTGATATCGAGGTACATGCAATCTGCACCTAAGCGCTTCATTTCATAATCAATTGCTCTGGCAACAATATCACGAGGGGCTAGCTCAGCACGTTCATCGAAAGCTGGCATAAAGCGACTACCATCAGGGCGTCTTAATTTAGCCCCTTCTCCGCGAAGTGCCTCGGTTAATAGGAAAGTGCCAGCGGAAGGATGAAACAAACAAGTTGGATGAAATTGATTAAACTCCATGTTGGCAACGCGACAACCAGCACGCCATGCCATAGCAATACCATCACCACTAGCAACATCAGGGTTTGAAGTATATTGATAAACCTTACTCGCACCGCCCGTCGCTAAAATAGTTTTTTGCGCGTAAATACTTTCAACGTTCTCAGTATTTCGGTTCCAGATATAGGCACCAATACACTGTTTTGGTTGATCACCCTTAGTACTTGGCTGGCAAATAAGATCAATTGCATTAAAACGTTCAAAGATGCGAACACGTGGATGCTGCTTTACTTGATCGGCTAAAGTAGTCTGAATTGCTTGGCCAGTCGCATCAGCCGAATGAAGGATTCTTCGGTGACTATGTCCGCCTTCGCGAGTTAGATGATAACGCGACTCACCCTTACCACTTTGCTCTTTGTCAAATTCAACGCCTTGGTCTATCAACCATTCTAAACAAGACTTAGCATTTTCAGTGGTAAATTGAACCGTGTCTTCATCACATAGTCCTGCACCAGCAATGATGGTGTCTTCAACGTGAGATGCAACACTATCATTTTCATCAAAAACTGCGGCAATCCCCCCTTGAGCATAGAAAGTTGAACCTTCGTTTAATGGGCCTTTACTTAAAATAACGACATCGGCATTTTGAGCTAAATGCAGTGCCAAAGTTAAGCCTGCGGCACCACTGCCAATGATTAAAACATCACAATTGTTTTGTTGAGTCATACTTTTTGATT
>OJBB01000396.1_pt1 | contig 15360 bp, 16 predicted proteins | sample 1590401 | NCBI WGS metagenome assembly OJBB01 (sample SAMN05416789, study PRJEB24817) | seawater metagenome | isolation source: Sea water | place: Canada:Atlantic | collected 2013-07 | reverse complement strand
TCACGTTGGCCGACTTCTCTGCCGCCGCATCACGCAGCTGGGTGACGGTCATGCCTTCCTGCTGGCAGCCGTACAGCATCATCAGCACGTTGTAGTCCGTGTGATTGAGCCCGTACTGGCGCAGCACCAGGTTGGCGGTGTCGTGGACGTGCTGGGAGATGGCCTTGACCAGACGCACCAGCATGGCCGGTTCCCGCGGGTAGCCGGGGAAGCGCTGGTGGGTCAGGTTGATGCGGTTTTCGGTGGCGTCGAAGCGGCTCACACAGCCCTCCTGAATCTTTATGAACATGATTCACAAAGTATACATTGGAATAGTACATAAATGAACTATTCCAATGTCGCCGAGTTATCGCCGCTTGGGAGTCAGCCCTATGACACCGATATTAATAGCTTAATTGGGAGAATCTTCGCCGGATTCCTGAAAAGGCCGTAGCTGCCACTGGGCGAACGCCTGCTGGGCCAGCTCCAGTTGCTCAATCAACCGCTGGCGTTTGCTGGGATCAAAACGGCGGCTGGCCAGGGCCTGCAGGCTTTTTTGCAGGCCATTGCGATGGCTGCGCTCCATCTGTGCCAGCCAGTGATCCTGTGCCCCGGTGACCACCAGCACATCGCGGCCGGCGTGGTTGCGCTGGCTGACCTGATACCAATGCACCAGAGCCCGGCCCAGCACCACGTAGGCAAACTGCGGGTCCCGCAGGGGGCCGTAGACCGCCTCGCGAAAGCCGCCACTGAGCGGGCCGAATTTCAGTTTGGTGAGTTTGTCGCTGTAGTAGTAGCTGCCCGCAGCGCCCAGCAGCCCGCCAATCAGCGCCCCGGCACCCAACGAATGCCCCAGCGCCACCGCATCAATGCCGGCACCGCCTACGGCGCCGGCGCCAAAACCGGCGGCGGCCAGCTGGGTCTTGCTGATGCCCCATAGCTGACGGGTACGCTCACTGAACAGGTCACCGCCTTCCGGGGTGACCAACGCCTCTTCCTGGCGCTGCAGGCGGCGATGCTGATACAGGTCTTCCACCGCTACGCGCAGGCGTTGTTCGCGCTCACGCTGCCAGTTCTGCCAGCGTTGTTGCAGCTTGGGCAGCAGGGGGCTGGCGTCTTCGAACTCACTCAACCGTGCGGTTTCCTGATGGCCGAGCATGTCGATCAGGGCATCGGCGATGCGCTCCAGGGCCTGACTGTCACGGCCGAACTTGAGGGCCTGCAGGTACTCCAGCGCGGCATCCAGCGGTTCGCGCCAGTGGGGCGCCAGCTGGCCAAAACTGCGTAACAGGTCCAGGTGTTTTTCAAACGGGGCGCGCACCGCATCGAAGCGGCGCACGATCTGGAAATACTGGCCCAGCGCCGCCTCCCAGGCAGCACTGTGGTCGTCCGGGCCGATCTGGTTGATCAGCGCCAGGCTGGGCCGGCCGGTCCAGCGCAGGATGTTCATTTCCGCTTCGTGCTCGCGGTTATAGGGCACCGAGCCATCCACCACATAGATGATCCCGGCGCCCTCCACGATGGGCCGCAACAATTCACACTCGTCGTGGTAACGCGGGTCATCACGGTGCTGGGTCACGAAAGCGGCCACTGTCTCCGGCCGGTCCGAGGCGGACAGGCTGTGGCCCTGTAACCAGGCCAGCACTTTGCGGGGGCGTTGAAAGCCGGGGGTGTCGATCAGCTCATAGAGCGTCACCTCATCCACTTTCATCGGGTAACGGTGGCTGTCGCGGGTGGTGCCGGGCTCCATGGCGATGGCGATGCTGTCGTTCTGGGCAATCGTCGCCACCACGCTGGACTTGCCCTTGTTGGGATGGCCCACCACGGCAAAGCGCGGCAGGTCCACGGAAGGCGCGGGAGTGGGGCTGTCGGGTTCGTGCATCAGGCTTCCTGCTCCTTCTCTGCCGCAACCGGGGCACACAGCAATAACTGGCTGTCGCGCTGGCGGTCCACAAAGCGTTGCCACTGGGCGAGCAATCCCGCGTCGGCCAACGCCTCGCCACCTTCATCAGCCAATGGCACCAGCGCCAGCAACGCCGTCACGCCCTGTTCGCGGGCATCAAAAATAAAATCGCTCAGCTCACCGGTGGGCGGTTCCCAGCCCCGGGCCACCACAATCACCGGCTGCCCGGATTCCGCCGCCTGCGCCAACACCCGGGCATCCTCATCCAGACTGCTATTGCCACCGGCACGCAACTGCAACGGCGCCGGGTCCACCGACAGGGCGGCGCCGAGTGATGCAGACTGCAGGCCCGCGCCGGCCCAGTGAATCAGGGTGGTGCTGGCAGGGAGTGGCGACAGGGCGGCGTGGGCCGGGGCCGGGGCTGCCTGCCCCTCATCGTCGCCTCGGGTGTCCACCCAGGGCGTATCGAAGCGGTAATGGAGCGGCTGCCAGCCGGGGTGGGCGCGCAGGGCACGATGGCTTTGCCAGCGTAATTGCAGCGCCGCCAGCATCAGCAACACACAGCGGGGCAGCAGCACATACACCAGCCACAGCATCAACACGAACGGCCACCAGGTCCCCAGCAGGGCCGGGTTGGCCACGCCACTGTCCTGCTGTAGCCGGTAAAACTGGGAGGCCTCCACCAACGCCAGCGACGGTACCGCGTCCGGCCACAGGGACTGCCAGGGCAGCGCCAGCGCACTGATCCACTGGTGATAACCGACGGCGGACGCCTGCAAGGTGGTGCTCCAGCCAAACGCCAGATCCTGCACTGCCACCAGCAACAGCAAGGTCAGCAACCCGGTGAGGGCAAACATCAAACCGCCGGTGTGCGCCACCCGGGCGGATAGCACCGGGCGCAACGATGCCAACGCATCGTCATTTCCACGCCAACGGCCCAGCAGGGTGCGCCAGGGCTGCCAGCCCAGCCAGGCCTGCACGCTGGTGAATAACGCCAGCAGCCCTTGCAGACCCACCAGCGCCACCAGCAAGGTCACGTTGATCTGCTGGCCACCATCGTAATAAAGCAGGCCCAGCATGAAGACCACGCCCAGCACGGCTCCCAGACCAGCAAATACCCAGCGCGCCTGACGCCAGCCACGCAGGCGCGGATCGCTGCCGCTGTCCACCTGGCGCTGGCCGTTGAGCGCATGCAGGGATGCCAGCCAGGCGGGCACAGTGAGCGGCTGCCGCTGTTCCTGTTGCTGCTGGGCAAAACGCCGATCACGGCGATGCAGGAACGCGTGGTTCTGATCCACATCGCGGCGATACTGGTCGTCAAAATCCAGCAGCAGGGTTAACGCGTTCGCCAAAGCGGCCTCGGGTCAGGGCAGATCAATAACGGGACGGCGCGGCGGGAGCCGATTCATCCGCAGGTGCTGCCGGCGTCTCGGGCACCGGGCCCGGCATATTCGGGTCGTTCTTTTCCGAGGTATATTTCACGCCATCGGTGGCGCAGGCCCCACAGGCGTTGGAGAACTCACCCAGAATGCCGCCCTGCTGGTCGTAACCAAACACCGGACGGTAATCCATGGTGCACACATCGGGCGGATCATCCGGGCAGGTGAGCGTGTCGTTCGGCAGGCCCATGGGGTAATCGTTGTCGTACGAGGAACTACAGCCCGCCAATACCAGGGCCAAACCCGTTGCAGCCAGAACGGCAGCTTTCATATTGCTCTCCTTGTCGCGTGTGTCGGCGCGTTCAGCGCACGCGTGAATGCGCATTACACAGGATATCTCTGAGACCCAAGCATAGATAAAGTTCGCTACGAACGCAGCCTGCGTTTGCCCATGGGGTGCGTTAAACTTTGGCAGCCATTATTTTTCCGTTGCCCGTGAGGCTTTGCATGCACTCCACCCATCGACCCATCGACTGGCGCCACACGCCGGCGGCCATCTGGCGTGGCCGTTCACAAACGCTGCGCCCTGTTCCTCACCCGGACCCGGTACGGCTGGACGATTTGCTCGGCATCGCCACCCAGAAAGCCAAACTGGTACAGAACACGGAACGTTTTCTGGCCGGCCAGCCCTGCAATCATGTGTTGCTGTGGGGCAGCCGCGGCACCGGCAAGTCTTCCATCGTCAAAGCCTTGCTCAATGAATATTCCGCCCGCGGACTGCGCGTGATCGAGGTGGACAAGGATGACCTGCACGATCTGCCGGATATCGTTGACGATATTCGCGATCGCAGTCAGCGCTTCATCATTTATTGTGATGACCTGTCCTTTGAAGATGGCGAAAACCAGTACAAGCATTTGAAGAGCGTGCTGGAAGGGTCACTGGAGTTGCCGCCGGAGAACGTGCGCATTTACGCCACCAGCAACCGCCGCCATCTGCTCCCCGAATACATGAAAGATAACGAGCAGACCCAGGTGGTAAACCGGGAGCTGCATCACGGCGATGTGGTGGAGGAGAAAATTTCGCTGTCCGACCGGTTTGGCCTGGGGCTGAGTTTTTATCCGATCAATGAGGCGCAGTATTTCGAGATCGTCGACCACCTGTTCGGCGCAGTGGAAGACCGTGAACAACTGCACGTGCGGGCCCGGCGCTTTTCCATGGAGAAGGGCGTGCGCTCTGGCCGCACCGCGCGGCAGTTTTACAACCAGTTTGTGGGGGAATTTTAAAAAACAGCTTCGAGCGACTAGCTTCTAGCGACTAGTTAAGTCTTTTTCTCGTGGCTAGCAGCTAGCCGCTCGTCACTGCCTTAAAGCTGCTTTGCAGTGGCATCACAGATATCATTCAACGCCTTGCGGGCTGCCGGAATCACCCCGCCCATGGAAATAAATCCATGCACCAGTTCCGGGTAATCCAGTGAGGTCACGGTGCTCCCCGCCGCACGCAGTTTTTCGGCGTACTCCAGGCCTTCATCCCGCAACGGATCAGTGGCGGTGATCATGATTGCCGGGGGCTGACCGGCCAGATCCGGGTTACGCAGGGGTGAGATGCGATAGTCTTCGATCAGTGCCGGGTCCTGAATAAAGTGGTCACGGAACCAGTGCAGCAAGGCCAGATCCAGCCCGAAGCCCTGCCCCAGCGTCTGCACGGAAGGGTGGGCCAGGGCTCCGTCCGTAGTGGGGTAGATCAACACCTGCAACGCCGGCAGCGGCAGGCCTGCCAGCTTGGCCTGTTGTGACACCACCGCACTCATGCAACCGCCCGCACTATCGCCCATCACCGCTAACCGCTGCGGATCCAGGCCCAGTTGAGCGGTGTTATCCAGCAACCAGCGCCAGGCGGCAAACGAATCATCCATGCCGGTGGGCGCAGGATGCTCCGGGGCCAACCGGTAATCCACACTGAGCACCACCGCATTGGTGCGATCAGCAATATAGCGGCACAGCCGGTCGTACTCTTCCACGCCGCCCACGGTAAATCCGCCACCGTGAAAAAACAGAATGGCGGGAGCCACTCGCGGCGCATTGGCCGGGCGGTAACGACGCACCAGAATCTGGCTGCCGTCGTCCACCGTGACCTGGTGATCCACCACCACGGGGAGACGAATCGGCGCCACATCCAGCAGCGCGATCATCTCCCGGTAGGTTCGCCGGGCCTGCTCAACCGTGCCTGAATCCAGCGTTGGCTTGGCGCTGCTGAGAGCCAACAGAAAACGCAACCGCGCATCCAAATGCGAACGACTGTGGGTTTCCAGTCCGGCAGCAAAACGCGCCAGCACCGGGCCGGGCAACGTCATCAGGGCGCGTACAGTCGCCCGCTCAAAAACAGCAGGATTCATGATTTCTCCTTATGCTGAACGCCAGACGCATGACGCCAAACGCAACACGCCAACACCAGAAAACCCGCATCTTCTGGGGGCTTGGCATTACGGGTTTTGCCTCAGGCATCAGGCTTCAAGCGTCAGGCGTTGTCTAAAAATACCATTCCAGGCCACCTTCGATGCCGGTGACGGTCAGGTACTCTTCATCGATGTATTGCATGTATTCCAGGGTCAGCCCCAGATTGAATTCCGTGCGCAGGCCAATGCCCGCACCAAAGGCCAGGCTGGTGTCGTCATTGCGGGCGGTATCGTCCCGGCAGCCCCGCGCATTGCATTTGCGCGTAACGGTTTTCACCTTCACATCTGCAATGCCGGCAAAACCCTGCACAAACAGGTTCTCTACATAGGGCAGGGCCACCGGTGACTTGAACGGGAAACGCCCGGTGGCCAGCAGGGCTCCGACGTGGTCTACGGTATAATCAACCTTGGTGCGGCTGTTTTCCGGCCGGTAGGTGTCCGGCGACGGCCCGGTGGCCGCGCGCAGCTCCACCCCCCAGTAGGGATTGACCATGCCGCCCAGCCGCAGGCCAACCCCGGAGGGCGTTACCTCCCGGCTGTCATAATCGAGATTGAGGTGCATCAGGTTACCGGCCACATAGGCGGAACGCTGATCCTGATAGTGGGCTACCGGGTCCGCCCACAGAGCGGGACTGAACAACAACCCGAAAAGCATCCAGTAACGCATTGCCTGTCGTCCTTTTTGTTATTGTTGGGATTATGCGCTTTGCTGATGCGCATCGACGGCCTGTTATACCATTGCCCGCGTGCAGAGTCTGGTCATCTGCGGCCTTTTTTCATCAAGCAAGAGGATTGTGATGTCGGTGTACACCCCGCTCAGCCACGCCCAGTTGGCAGACGTGCTGACGCCGTTCGGTTTCCAGCTGCGTGATTATCACGCCGCCAGCCACGGCATCGAGAACAGCACCTTCCTGATCGAGGCCCGTGATCGCCATGGTCAGCCCAGCCCGCTGGTACTGACCGTGTTCGAATCCCTGGACCCGACGGCCCTGGCGCCGTACCTGACCCTGCTGGAACATCTGGCGGAACAGCACCTGCCGGTCCCCGCGCCGCTGCCGGATGCCGACGGCAAGGACCAGATTACCGTGGCCGGCAAACCCGCGGTGCTGATGCCCCGATTGCCCGGCCAGCACGATTTTGCTGTGGATGCGGATCGCTGCCGGCAGGTGGGCACCTTGCTGGCCCGGCTGCACGCCAGCGACACAAGCTCGCTGCAGCCATTGCCCAGCGAACGCGCGCGCCTGCACGACTTTTCTAACCACCTGCGCAGGCTCCCCGAAGCCGAGCGCGACACCGCCGCCGCCCTGCTGCATGACTGGCTGGCCCAGCCCGCCGGCAGCACCCTGATCCACGGCGACCTGTTTCGCGACAATCTGTTATGGGAAGACGGGCAGATCAGCGCCCTGCTGGATTTCTACAACGCCTGCCTGGATCACCCGGAGTACGACCTGGCGGTGGCCCTCAACGACTGGTGTGTGGACGCCCATGGGCAGATCGAACCCGAGCGGGAACAGGCGTTGCTGTCTGCCTACCGGGAACAGGGCCGCAGCGTGGACCACAGCCGCCTGTGCGAAGCGCTGGCAGTGGCCGCGCTGCGATTCTGGTTATCGCGCCTGGCCGGCCCGGTGTCCGACCACAGTGAAGGGCAGGGCAGCAAGGACCCGGAGGAGTTTGCGCGGATTTATCGGCAGCGACTGAAGGCGTTAACGGTGTAGGAAAGAGAGACGCCGCACGCTACACGCCCCAAGCTACAACACGAACCACTGCCGCCCAGAGCTGCAACGTTCGGCGCCGCGCCCAAACACCATGGGCGCGCTCTTTGTCGTAATGGCAAGGCACAGAGTCTTCCTGCGTTGTAGCTTGGGGCGGGTAGCGTCCGGCTATGACGAGCCAGACAAAATCAGGTGATTCAGGTGCGCCAGGTATTCCTCTTCCTGCCATAACCAGGGGTAACTGGGGCACGCCAGCGAGGTGGGCGTCAGCGCTTCCACGCCCTGGGTCAGGGCATTCACCACCATCATTTCATGCAAGTCCGCCCACCCCGTGGGCAGCTTGCGCAAATCCTGTGGCTGGCGCACAAAGCCTTCGCTGATCACCGGCTGCAAGCGACGCAGTCGGGTGAATGCCATGCGCCGCTGCAACTGGTCTTCCAGCCGCCGCTGCCAATGCATGCCGCCGGCGTCCAGCAACAGCTGCTTCATGGGATTGGCCAGCTTGCCCAGCAGGCCGGCGGCCGGCATGGCCTCACCGCTGGCCAGCCGGTAGCGGGGGTCATCATCCAGCCACAAACTGAAATCGAGGAAATCCAGCTCACTGGTATCCAGCTGCCGCAGCTGCTCACTGAGCGCCGCCGTGGTACTCAGCCCCACGGGCACAGACGGAAACAAGGCGTGCAAGGCACGGGGAATATCGCGCAGATATTCTTCCAGACGTTCGCTGGCCGTAGCGGACCAGTGCGACGGCAGTGACCGTTCCGGGGAGCGCCTGAACACGCGCCGGGCAACCCCGTGGGCGTGAGGCAGAGACGGAAACTGATAGCAGAAGTCCAGCCCGGCCACGTCCCCCAAATACCCCCACTGCTCCACCAGCGACAGGGTTTCACTCCACACCGCGACAAAATCTTCCGGGCGACGCACAAAGGAACGGCGCGCGCGGCTGTCGTTGATAAAACGGCTGCTGAACCAGACCTTGAAGCCACGCTCGTGGGCCGACTGCAGTAGCTGCTGAAGCTGATGGCGGATTTTCACTTCCACCGCCGGCGCGCCCTGGGGCATCAGCTCGCAGCGGTCCATGTGGATACCGTTTTCCGGGGTGGCGATCAGGTGGGGGCAGGGGTCCAGGCGCAGGGTGTTAAAGCCGCGCCGCTCGGTCTCATCCAGCACGCGCTCCAACGAAGCATAGGCGCCATCGCGAATATCGCGCTGCAGCAGCCAGGATATATCCCAGCAGGCCATCGCCAATGGTTGTGCGTCGTGTTGCGCCATGCAGGTCTTACCGCCTTTTTAGATCAAGCGCATCAGCATACCCGTTTCGGAGGTTGCCTCAATGGCTCTACACCCTGTCACCCGCGTATTGACCCGCCTTGACACTCAACAGGGCGGTAAAAGTGCGAACCGATTCCCCCTTTCGCTCGAGAGCGCTATGATCAGAACCATGAAAACAATACTAAAAACACTGATTCTGGCCCCGGGCCTGGCTTGGGCGGCCGAGCAACTGCCGGACACCGCCCCGCCGGACGATGCGGCCCCGCAAACCCGGGAAAAAGGCCCCGCCCACCCCATGGATGGCGAGGAGATGGATTCCCTGTACCTGCAATCACCGGTGGAGCTGGATACCAGCGACGAAAACCGGGGGCTCAATGCCCTGAGTGCAGAAGCGCGCTATCTGGAAAACGAACAGCAGGAAATGCGCCAGCGGCAGGCCGAAACCGTGCGCCCGGCAACGGTGCCAGAGAATACCCCGCCGCCCGCTCCGCCGAACCTGATCCCGATACGCGACCTGTAAGCCAACCCCCCCATGCGGCAACCGCGTACCGCATTCAGCCGCGCGCCGCACGCAGGCACTGGGCGAAACCGGCGCTGAGCTCCGCCAACCAGGGCAGGTATTCCTGTTGTGACGAATCACGGCCCAGCGGATCCTGCGGCTGGACATAACAGTCCGGGCACAAACGCTTGAGCAAGCCGGCCCGCGCCTCCGGTTCCTGCACCGCGCAACGCACCTGCTGATCACGCACCTGCCCTGCCAGAGTGACAAAACGCCGGCTGCCCGGCCCCGCATCCAGCTGTTCCGACACCACCAACGGCTCCGCCAGCCCCAGGCTCTCGCTCAGGTAGCCCCAGGGTTGGTGATAGCTCAGCCAGGGCACCTGGGCCAGCGGCGCCAACCGCTCGCGCTCCGCCTGCAACTGATCCGCGGCCGCCTGCTGCCACTGCTGCGGCTGGCCCGGCCGCAACCCCGCCGGAAAACGTTGGCCCACCGCGCCCGCCAGTAACGCCATATTGTCCACGGACAACCACAGATGTGGATCGGTGGTAGCGTCATGGCTGGTGCGCGGGTCATGATCATGGTCGTCGTGATGGTCGTGCCCGCCAGTGCGCCGGTGCACCCCCTCCAGTCCCAGCAAGGCCACCGATGGCCCCTGGCGACGGGCCACCAGTGGTGCTAGCGGCGCCTCCACCCCTGCCCCCAGCCACACCATCAGATCCGCCTGCTGAACGGCCAGCGCCTGCCTTGGGGAGAGCGCCAGCTGATGCGGATTCTGGTTGGCCTGCAGCAGGGTCGTTACCGTGACGCTATCGTCATAAAGGCTGCGCAGCACCTTGGCCAGCGGCTCCACACTGGCCACCACCGTCTGACTCCAGGCGGGAGAGCAAAGCAACAGCAGAGTTGTTAACCAGAGACGACGCATGGGGTTCCTCATGTACGGCCAGACAGGAAGGAGCAAGTTGAAAGTTCAAAGTTTAAAAACGCGGGATGGCAGCGGTGCCAACCATCAAACCTTCGTGGTCGCGATTTCCTTCCCCCAAGAGCGGATCGTTAGGGCCGTGCGGCGCGGCTGAAGCGGCTGCCGTGTGGCTCCGGGCATAACCCGCGCTTTTGAACTTTAAACCTTGAACTTTCAACTCGCTCTCCGCCTTCAGTGCAGGCGAAAGAGCGGCAGTATATCATTGCGCCTTTGTACTTCGGGCCCTTTCTTATGTCAGAACCTCTTGTCACGGTGCAGTCGGTGTCCGTCACCCTCGGCGGCAATGCCGTGCTGTCTGACGTCAGCCTGACCCTGGCGCCCGGCCGCATTACCACCCTGATCGGACCCAACGGGGCCGGCAAGAGCACCCTGGCGCGACTGGTGCTGGGGCTGGTGCAACCGGATAACGGCAACGGCAGCGGCGGCACCGTCAATCGCCGCAAGGGCCTGCGGGTGGGCTACATGCCCCAGCACATCAAGATTGACGACAGCCTGCCACTCACCGTGGATCGTTTTTTGTGGCTGGCCGCACCGGGGCCCACGGCCTCCCGGCGGGCCGCGCTGGAGCGGGCCGGGGTGGCACATCTGCGCCGGCGCGGTGTGCAGCAGTTGTCCGGCGGCGAGATGCAGCGGGTACTACTGGCCCGGGCCTTGTTGCGCAAACCAGACCTGCTGGTACTGGACGAACCCGCCCAGGGCGTGGACGTGGCCGGGCAAAATGCCCTCTATGGCCTGCTCAAGACCGTGCGCGACGAACTCGGCTGCGCCATTCTGCTGATCTCCCACGACCTGCACCTGGTCATGGCCGCCACCGACGAGGTGATCTGCCTGCAGCGCCACGTGTGCTGCTCCGGCAGCCCGGAATCGGTGAGCCGGGACCCGGCCTACCATGAGCTGTTCGGCCCCGGCGCCGGCACCCCGAACCTGGCGCTGTATACCCACGATCATGATCACGACCATGACCTGCACGGCAACGCCACCCATTCCCACGAGCACAGCCATCACCACGACCACGACGGGCCCTGCAACCATGATTGAACTGTTATTGCCGCCGCTGCTGGCCGGGCTCGCCGTGGCCCTGGTATCCGGCCCCATGGGCGCCTTTGTGGTGTGGCGCCGCATGGCCTTTTTCGGCGACACTCTGGCCCACGGCGCGTTGCTGGGCGCGGCGTTGGGGCTGGCCCTGGATATCAGCCTGTACGTGGCGGTGGTGGCCGTCTGCCTGGGGCTTGCCGCTGCACTCAGTGGCCTGCAACGGCAACGGCAGCTGGCCGGCGACACCCTGCTCGGCATTGTCGCCCACACCACCCTGGCGCTGGGGGTGATTGCCATCAGCCTGCAAACCGGTATTCAGGTGGACCTGTTCGCCTATCTGTTCGGGGACCTGCTGGCCGTGGGCTGGCAGGATGTGATCGGCCTGTGGGTGGGCGCCATCGTCATCTTGCTGCTGATGCTGTGGCAATGGCGGGCGCTGCTCAGTATTACCGTCAACGAAGAACTGGCCCAGGTGGAAGGCATCGCGGTGCAACGCACCCGGTTATTGCTGATGCTGTTGCTGGCCCTGCTGATTGCCGGCGCCATCCGTACCGTGGGCGTGCTGCTGATTACCTCGCTGCTGGTGATTCCCGCTGCCAGCGCCCGACGCCTGACCCACACCCCGGCGCAGATGGCTGCCGTGGCCAGCGTCCTGGGTACCGCGTCGGTGCTGGCCGGGCTGGCGGTGAGCTGGTTCGCCAATACCCCCGTGGGGCCGTCTATCGTGGTGGCCGCCAGCAGTTTGTTTGTGCTGACGTTGCTGCGCAAACCCGCCTGACGGTTTCTCTCTGGACCTGTCGCGACCAGACATGCCTGATCGCCCTTCGGTCGATGCCGTGCTGCGCACGGTTCGCCCCCTGGAAGGGAGCTCCTACAACAGCTTCATAAAAGGGTTTTTCCGGAGTTTGAATGAATCTGACCCTTAACCAACGCATCTGGATGCTGGCCTGGCCGTTGTTGCTGTCGAACCTGACGGCACCGCTGCTGGGGCTGGTGGATACGGCAGTGGTGGGGCACCTGGAGCATCCCCGCTATCTGGCCGCCGTGGCGCTGGGCAGCAACTTTTTCATGTTCCTGTATTTCTCCTTCAATTTCCTGCGCATGGGCACCACCGGGTTTGCCTCGCAGGCGCGGGGCAGGGAACGGGATACCCGGGTGGTGTTACTGCGTGGCTTGTTGCTGTCCGCGTTGCTCGGGCTCGGGTTGATCCTCATGTCGCCGCTGCTGCGTGATGCCGGCCTGTGGTTACTGGGTGGCAGCGACGCGGTGCAACACCTGGCGCAGGATTACATCAATATCCGCATTCTTGGCGCCCCCGCCGCGCTGGCCAACTTCGCCCTTATTGGCTTCGCCATCGGCACCCATAACACCCGCGTTCCCCTGAAAATGACCGTGCTGATGCACAGCACCAATGCACTGCTCGATGTGCTGCTGGTGCAGGTCTGGCATCTGGATGTACGCGGCGTGGCCATCGCCAGCGCCTGTGCGGAATATGTGGGCCTGGCCGGCGGGATTTTCTGGCTGCGCGCCGCCCTGCGCCCACCTGCCAACCGGGAAACCCTGTGGCAGCCGTCGGCGATTCTGGCGTTGATGGCGGTGAATCGGGATATTTTTATCCGCAGCCTGGCGCTGCTCACCTGCTTCTTTTTCTTCACCGCCCAGGGGGCCCGACTCGGCGATGCGACGCTGGCGGCCAATGCGGTATTGATTACTTTCTTGCTGTTGCTCAGCAACCTGCTGGATGGCTTTGCCAATGCCGCCGAGGCACTGGTCGGCGAGGCCCACGGGCAACGCGATCGCGCAGCCTTCCTGGCCGCAGTGCGCGCCACCGGCCGCTGGACCGTGGGCTGCGCGGCGTTGGCGCTGCTGGTTTTTGCTCTGGGAGGCGTGCCGTTGATTCACTTGCTCACCGACCTGCCATCGATCCGCGATACGGCGGTGGCCTATCTCCCCTGGATGCTGCTATTGCCACTCACCGCCAGTGCCGGTTTCTGGCTGGATGGCATTTTCGTGGGCGCCACCTGGGGAGCCGCCATGCGCAACACCATGTTGGTCGCAATGGGGTTGTTCTTTGCGCTATGGGCACTGACACGGGGCTGGGATAACCATGGCCTGTGGCTGACCATGAACGGCTTTATGGCCGGGCGGGGCATCTTGATGGGCTGGGTGCTGTGGCGTCGACGTCTGCGTCAAGCCTGATCATTCATCTCGCGGTCATCCCGACCGGGCTTGTTCAGGTACATTCGCCGGTCGGCGGAGCGCAACAAGACATCCGCTTCTTCAAAATGGTCCGGCCCGGTCTGCACGACACCCATACTGATCCTGACCTGCGGCAGTCGTTCTGCCAGCAACCGTCTTATCCGCTGGCAATAAGCGACTTCCGCCTGCTCTTCGGTGCTGTTGGCCAACACCACACAGAATTCATCGCCTCCGTAACGCACACAGGTATCTTCCCCACGTGCCGTCTCCTGTAGCACCTTGCCCAACTCAGCCAGCACCCGATCACCATAGGCATGGCCACGACGGTCATTGATCTCCTTAAAGTCGTCCACATCCACAAAAATCAGCGCCACCGGTTCTTTGCGGCGTTGCGCAGCCTTCACCGTCCGGTGAAGGGCTTCGTTGAGGTAGCGACGGGTTGTCAGACCGGTGAGGACATCGGTACGCAGCTGACCATTGCGCATGGCAACGGTTTCTTCCAGTGCCCGGGCATATTCTTCGGTACGGTTTTTTACTGCTTCAATTTCCGATACCAGGCTTAGGATATAGGTTTCAAACACCAGGGTGACGTCAAAGTAAATCAGCTTGTCCAGCGCCAGCAGTGCCCGCCTCCGCTCGGCGCTACCCTCCATGGCAGCACTAATATTCTTTACCAGCAGGCTGTGCAGCAAATACACCGCGGAAAGGTAGAATTTTGGCTCAACACCGATTCGCTTGTGCACCAAACCGATACGCAGACGATTATTGGTGTATTCCAGGTCATAAACGCCGGAAAAAAGATCCATGATGTAACGACGCTGGGCATTTTCCAGCCGCTCAAGCGTATCGGCATCGCCTATCAGCGATGCAATATCGGGGTGACTGGTCTGAATGCCGTAGAACGTCTCCACGATGTCATCCAGCCGGCTTTCCACATGGGCGCGGCACTGTAACAACGCGGCCACATCCTGATCATCAAACTCCAGCAAACGCTTGCGCCCATCGATTTCCATCTCGGTGATTCGCATCTGCTCAAGCAGCGTTTTCATGGTTGAATGCATGCCATCCCCTCTGGCCGCAGCGGCCCCCTGACCCATGCGTACTCACTAGCATGCTTAATCATACCCCCCGGCATAAGGATCGCCATAGCCTCAGACGAGGCAGATCACAATGGGGGACCAACGGTCAGGGCAAAGAACCTGAACGGGGGTCGGAAATAGAGGCTGGGAATGAGGGAGCAGAAGGGAAACGGTTGGCCGGGTATCAGATACCCGGCCTCGCAAGATCAGCGTTTCAGGGCACCATCACGGTCAAGCTTGCCTACCACGCTCTTGGCATAGCCTTGCGCCCCGCTTTTCAGGTTATAGGGGTTCATGCTGCGGGACTGGGCCTGCCACACCGGCTTTTCCGTCTCGGCGTTATAAAGCTGGGTCTGCAGGTAGTAGTCAGTGGCATTCTGGTAGTAGCCGGGCTGATATACCGCGCTGTAGCTGTAACCCACATAGGGGCCGTAACCCAGGTACATGGGCGCCGACGCCATGGGCAGGTAGTCCACCGTGGGCGGCATGTATTCGTCACGCTCCTGGCTTTTCAGCAGGGTGATCACCATGACGCCATCGGAGCCGCTCTCTTTTACTGCCTGCTCCACCTTGCTGCGGAAATCCGCCGCCTGCTGGTTGGCTGCGGGCAGGGTGGCGCTGGCCAGCGTGGCGTCCACCTTGCGCTTGGCGAGGCTCTTCTTCACTTGCTGTTCCACCGCCGCAGAGGCCACTGCATTTTCTGACAGCACCAGCACATACAGATGGGCAAAGCTCGGCCGTGCTTCACCGGTTTTGGTTTGCCAGGTGGAATTGGTTTCGGTGGTAGTGGCGCAGGCCGTCAGCAGCAGTACCGCACAGAACGCAAAAACACGTTGAGCCATCAACATACACAGTCCTTGAGGCGAAT
>OJBB01000393.1_pt1 | contig 15371 bp, 13 predicted proteins | sample 1590401 | NCBI WGS metagenome assembly OJBB01 (sample SAMN05416789, study PRJEB24817) | seawater metagenome | isolation source: Sea water | place: Canada:Atlantic | collected 2013-07 | reverse complement strand
TGTGCTAACTCAATTTCAGTAATATTTTGCTTAGAATAATCTAGATATAAGTGCGATGTTGATAAGGAAAAATCATTGATACGTTTTTTTTTGTCAAACAACGAAACAATAGAACGTATTTTAGCGCTTTTGGCTAGTGAGGTTAACTTCTGAATATTCATAAATTGCTAATTTTATTGTGCAGCCCAGATCGGAGAAACTAGACTAGGGTCTGTTAACATTTTGATAAAATAGACTAACACTTTATTTCTTATAGCTTACTTGATTCGCTAATAAAAGGTGTCAGTAAATTAACTTAGTTGTTTAGTGGGAATATTATTAATTTCTGTAGTGAAGAATCTGGTCATAAAGTGATTTTTTATCTTCTTACATAGTGTGTTTACATTCCCTGTAAACGAAAATTCGGTGTCCTAGCAACGTCATTCCCGAAGCTTCTGATCGGGAATCCATTAACTTATCTCATCACTGAAGCCTATTTCTCTTCTCGGTGATCGAATTTTCAGTGTCCTCTGTGGCGATATGTCGCTATCACCGGTCACTTTCTTAGAGTCCCCTTTCTAAAAAAAGACTCTGGTACGCTTATCTTTAACTTTTCACTATTTCTTGTAAGTAAGCTTTAAAATCATCAGCCAATTCAGGATGACGTAGACCATACTCAACATTAGCTTTCATATAACCAAGTTTAGAACCACAATCATGTGACTTACCTGTCATATGAAAAGCCTCAACAGTTTCAATCTTCATCAAACTTGCAATAGCGTCAGTAAGCTGAATTTCATCACCTGCACCAGGAGGCGTAAACTCTAGCATATCCCAAATTTTCTCTGATAACACATAACGGCCAACTACAGCTAAATTTGAAGGTGCTTCATCAACTGGTGGTTTCTCAACAACAGCGGTCATCGCTTTTGATTCACCTGCAGCTAGCTCATAACCTTTACAATCAGCCACACCATAATTACTAACCATATTCATAGGAACAGGTTCAACCATTATTTGACTGTGTCCGACTTCATAATATCGTGTAAGCATCGCCGCTAAGTTTTCAGTTTTTAAATCGCTACTTGCATCATCTAAAATTACGTCAGGCAAAACGACAACAAATGGTGATTCACCAATAATTGGACGCGCTTTTAAAACAGCATGCCCTAAGCCCTTTGCTTCACCTTGACGCACATGCATGATAGTGACACCTTTAGGACAAATAGCTTGAATCTCATCAAGCAACTGTCGCTTTACACGATTCTCTAAAGTAGTTTCAAGTTCAAATGATTTATCAAAATGATTTTCAATAGCATTTTTTGAAGAATGAGTTACTAATACAATCTCTTTAATACCTGCTGCCACACATTCATTAACGATGTATTGAATCATAGGCTTGTCAACAATAGGTAACATTTCTTTTGGGATAGCCTTTGTGGCTGGCAGCATACGTGTACCTAGCCCTGCTACGGGGATTACTGCTTTTGTTATTTTATTATTCATTATCGTCCTTTATAGGCTATTTATCAGTAATTATTTTATTTAAGTATTCTGTGCAAAAAAGCTTAATTGTTGCTTTACAATCTTCAGAATAAATTCAGAAAGTAAAATTGATTGCAAACCCTATCAATAATGTTCAATTAAAGCATTATTATATTAATTGTGATACCTGAAGGTTAAGTGGCACCACAAACTAATTCGTATCTTTATAAATACTAATCTTAAATTAGATCTTTTTTGTAAAAATTAAAAATATATACTTAACTAACTTTATTTGTCGAGTTAACCTTCTAGGATTTTGACAAAGCCGATATAGCCATTCTAAATGATATTTATGGGTCCAAGTTGGAGCTCGAACGACCTGATTAGTAAAAACATCATATGTGCCTCCTACTCCCATATAAAAAGCATCGGGGTACACTAATCGACATTTATTTATAAATTGTTCTTGTCTAGGAGAGCCCAAAGCAACTGTTATAATTTTTGCCTTGCTTTTTACTATACGTTCAATTAATAAATCATCGTCACTAAAATAGCCATCACAAGCATCCGCGACATTAGACCCAAATTTACTATTCAATTTTTCAACAGTATCATTGTTGGTTGAAAGTTTCCCTCCTAAAATAAAGACTGGTAATTTTGTCTCAGCAGCTTTTTGCATTATTGCTACCCATAAATCACATCCTGGAATCCTGGCACTTTTGTGTCCTCTCAGCCCCATAAGTATTGAAACTCCGGCTCCATCTGGGTATCTAATGCTCGCGCTTTCCAAAATTTCATGAACTGATGAATCTTCAACTGAAGATACTACTTTTTCAGCGTTAATAGCGACAGCAAAGCCATACTTCACCTTATCGTTTGTAATTATGGTACTTACAGCGTCCTCTAGGCTACTATAAGGTATAATTTCTAATCCTGCGATCTTGCATTCATTCATAATAATATTTCTATTTGATTTCTTTTCTATACTTAATTATTTTTGCTGGAACACCACCAACAATTGCAAAAGCAGGTACATCCTTAGTAACCAGTGAGCAAGCACCAATAATAGCGCCAGTACCAATGGTTATGCCATGTTTAATGACTGCACTTCGGCCAATCCAAACATCATCTTCGATAATGGGTGGTTCTCCTACAATATCCCCCTGTTCAACCATTGGAATATCTAATCGTTCATAGCGATGAGTACTCGAAAGGATCGCAACATTTGGGGCAATCATTACGTTATTACCTATAGTCGCTGCTTGAATAAACACATTCTCATTTATTCTAACATTTGTACCCATTGTTAGGTTTGAAGTATTGGAAATATAGACGCCAAACTCAACTTTACTTCTTGAGTCTGGAGCTAAAACCTTTAGCACCTTAGTTAAGTACCAACACCTCAAAGTGTTGAAAAATGAAAAATACCTCGAATGGGGTAAATTGTAAAAGATGCTATAGTAAGCTATTAATAATATTTTTTTCACTTAATTAAACTCTCAATTTAGACTCAATTCATGAGCACTTTTAAAAAAAACAATATTGTCATCACCTCGGCCGGCTTCCATTAAATTATTATCAATGATATCTAATACATAGGTTTTATTTAGAAGCTCTATCGCTTCAAAATGGCAAGATGAAAATATTGATATATGTGCTTTTGCCCCACATACCAACTGTTTAGTATTAGCGTAACTATCTCTATCAATAACAATAAAATTATCAGATAAGATATGTTCCGTATAAGCTAGATAGTTTAAATGCTCTCTTGGGTGAGGACGGTAAACAAATTTTACCATTGGATTGAGACTTAAGAATTCACGAATAAAATCAAACACTTTATTATAGCAAACACCTTGACCGGTGAACAATATATAGCCGCCACCTTCTTGTAAAGAGCTACAATATGTATCTAAGATATTCGTATTATCCTTAGCAAGTTCATTCACGCTAATATTTAACTTATCAACGAAGTTGGATTTTTCCATAAAAGATAACCAGAAACTAGAGGTTAACAATAGATTTATAGGTAATAAACTACTACCCCAAAGACGAGCACCTGCGAACGAATAGGATGGATGATATGGGGCTACCACACCGTGTTGTAACTCAGTAGTTTCAATTTGAAGATTATTTGACGCACTGATAATAGCTGATTTTGTATACGAAGAGATTAACCATGTTTTATCTACGTTCAAAAAACGTAAGAGAAGCGTATAAAATCTTTTTTTATTTTCGAAATCAAATAGGATTAAGTCTATATCACTCTTTTTAAGAGCAAAATTTTCCTTTAAAGATCCAAGCATTTCGCTAGAAAAATATTCGTTTGAGATTCCATCCTTTTTGAAAAACATGCTCCTGATAATTGTGTAACATTTCATCAGCAAATTTTCAAAGATAATCCTTTTTTTAAATGCTGTTTTCAAACAAATTTTTTCGTAATTAGAACAATGATATAATAAAGTAAAATCGGCAAGCTTATCTTCAGACACAAACTCATCTTTTAGACTACCCTTCTTTATGATCGCCCTAGAAGATGCACCAAAAAATGCTTTAGTATGGGGTGCAAAGTAAGCTCGAAGTAAGTTTGAAACACTTAAAAAAAAAGCAAATAGGAGTCTTATCTTAGATGATGACTTATATTGAAGATCTTCAATTCCATTCTTATTAGCTTGCCTTATTATTATGTGGTGTTTAAGTAAAGGCCAGTATTCAATATCTTTTTTTGAGTGACCTTCAACCATTAGCTTTTCAATTTCTTTAAACATATTTCTCACTAGTTTTTATTTTTGGATGGTAGGTTAAAATCCCCAAAAGGAAGTAAAGTAATAAACCAATTATATTTCCCATTATGGGAACCATAAACCCGACAACAATAAGCATTAATGCAAGATTAAACCTTAATAAGTTAATATTAACGTAACTATTCATCAGAGGATTTTTTCGGACAAAGAAAGGTTGTAATATAAAGTAAATAACAAAAATAAAACCTAAACCATATTCTGCGATTAAGGAGACGAAGAAGAGATCAAATATCGGACCTTCGATTTTTTCACCATAGCCAATGATTGCTCTATCAACATTAAAAACCGAATAAACTTCAGTATAGAATTTAGAGAATAAAGTCCCATAAGTTCCAGGGCCTGAGCCAAATGGAAAATAAGCTTGAAAAATATCAAAGGCATGATAAAAAATTTTGTAGCGTACATAGCCCTCATTAAAATTGGCTTGAATTGAGCCACCAGCCATTACCCAGAATAATAATAATAAAACAGGTGATAATATGGCTATTGCTACAATGCTTATAAGGCGTTTAGTACCACGACTTTTAAATAAGACTGTTGTTACATAGGAGAGTAATAGCAATAAAAGTTCTTTTCTAGAGAAAGTCAAAACCATTAATATAAAACTTATCAGTAAAATTAACCAATAAAGATTCGGTTTAAGGAATAAGTATTTTTTTGTAGTAGTGTTGTATTCAAGTGACAGTAATAAGACACTCGTTAAAAGTAAAAACTCTGAAAATAAAACTCTTGAAGAAAAAAATGAACCTGGCGTAATTCCATTAATTCCACGACCATCTTTTGCAAGGCTAAAAAGTACATTCGGTATTGCATAATCTAAAAACACAAAGATTATTGAAATAGCCAACATAATTATCATTAGTTTAGTAAAAGATAGTAACAATTCAGCTTTATCAGGCTTCAATCCATAAGCAATAACAAAAAATACAAACAAAAATTTTAAAGTTATAACCGTTTGAAAGATATTGATTATTGGTAAGTTGTTGCTATAGACCATCCAAATTGAATAAAGCATCAAACATGAGAACAGAGTAATGAATGATCTATTAACTGGTTTATACACACAAACACACAGGAACAGCACCAGACAGATTAAGGTAAACACATGATTGAAATAGGATAGGAATGACAACTCTACAACATTTTGTCTTGATATTGAGAAAAAAATAAGTGTAATGATCAATAATTTTAAAAAACCATGGTGTGACTTAATTGATATATTCATAAATAAGTACGGACAACTCGACTAGATATACGAGTCAACAACTCATAAGGGATGCGATCAGATAATTTTGAGATAAGCTCAATTGGCAGTGTTTCTCCCAACAGTATGACTTCATCTCCTAAATTTACACTCTGGTCAAAGCCGATATCGACTGTGAGTAAATCCATTGAAACTCGTCCCACAATAGGATATCTTTTCTGATTAATTAGTACTGGAGTGTTCTCTTCAATACTTCGAGGATACCCATCGGCATACCCTACACCGACTACGGCGATTCTAGTCTTAGATTTTGATATCCAAGTCCGATTATAACCTACCGGTTCATTTTCCTCATGTTCACGGATCGAAATCACTTTAGCGCTAAACTTATAAACTTGTTTCAATCGCAAGTTTTCTTCCATATTTTCGGTAAAGGGTGAAATACTATAAAGAGCCAACCCCAACCTTGCAACTTGTTGATTTATTCGCACTCCTCGTAAAAGTCCTGCTGAATTCGTCATTGAGATTGGTAATTTTTTATTATTGCTAATCGCTACCAATTTAGATACTTGCTGCTTGCAAACCTTTGCATCAGTATCTGCTGATGACAAGTGACTCAAAATCCCCTTTACTTCTACTTCATCGATTGAAAGAAGCGTTTCTAATATCCTCTCTATATCGCCGTCATTAAGTCCTAACCGGTGCATACCGCTGTCATATTTAAGCCAGCACTGTATCAGCTGATTACTGCCTATAGCTTCTAAAAGCTCTAATTGAAAAGTTGAGTGAATAACAATTACCAGATCATATTCTAATGCTATCTCTAACTCTGCCTTAGATAAAACACCTGATAAAACGACAAACTCTTTACTTGGAAATTTTTTCTTCAGAGCAATAGCCTCTGTGATTCTTGCCACAGCAAAATAGTCTGCATCAATTGCATCGCACACCTTTTCAGCTCCGACGCCATATGCATTAGCCTTTATTACAGCCATAGTTTGACATTTAGGGGAAACAAGTGAGCTCAATATCGAATTGTTATATCTGACACTCTCTAAGTTTATTGTAATGATGGGATCGAACACTAAGAAACCTTGTCGATTTAATTTAATCAAGTAATGTGAAACTATAAAGTTCAAAATAAATAATAGTAAATGCAATTAGCGACATGAAGGTAACAAATGCCAGATATGTTTTTAATAAATAGAACCTTAATACCACTTTAGAGACAAAAAGTGATAAGACACTAGCAGCGACTAGGGTACTTAATAAAGTTGAAATCGCAGCGCCGAATAATCCAAACTTAAGTGTTAGCCCATAACTTAGAGGTATATTAATACATAAGGCTATTAAAAAGCCAAACATTTTGAATTTAGCAGTTTTTTCTTCTAGCGATAATACATTGGTATATAAGATATAGATACTATTAAAGCTAAACGCTAAAGATAAGACAATGAATACTTGAGGATAAAACGTGATACCTTCATCAAATAATAGTGTGAATAAAATAGGTGATAAAAAGATAGAGCCAGCATAGCACAGAGACACAATAAGAAGAAATCTAGTAGTATCCTTACTTACTGAATTAAGTGCCCTATAGCCCTCTAACGAATACAGCTTTAAGAGTTTTGGCATATATGACTTATTGAGTGCCATGATTATAATTTGTAAAGCACCAGCTAATAAGAAAACTGAAGTATAGTTAGCCAAGTCAGAGATGGATAAAAAGTTTGAGATGAAAGCTTTATCTACGAGGCTGTTAACGACTGAAAATAATGTTACTGGTAAAATTATAGTTGCGTAATTAAATACCTTTTTATAATAGTCCTGTGGAAATTTTCTGAGTTCATTGACAAGGTTTCTTAGACCAAAGGTATAGCTAAGAAATATGCCTGCAAATACAACATTATTAGCCAATATTGCGAGTAAGTAGCTATTTGGACTTTCAAACATATAGATCGATGACATACCGACTAAAAACTTACTCCCTACGTAAAATAAATATGAAATAAAGTATTTTATTTTTTGAAAAGTTAACCTATTAGTAAGTAGTGATAAAGTTATAAGAAATTCGAAAAATACAACTACACATATTAGCGCTACGTCTTGCCGTAAAGAGATGATTTTAAAAATAAGTTGGTCATTAATTAACGATAGCATTAGTACTAGACTGCTAAATAAAGCTAAACCAGATAGCGATACTAGTAAGCATGCAGCAAACAACTTAACTTTTTCACTTCCTTTAACCCGGTTAAAGAAAACAGAATAAGCAGCTTCACTAGAAAGGCTCACTATCGGCGCTAAGGCGGTAAGTAAGGCAAGAATTAACGTAAGTTTTCCATAAGCTTCTATAGTGAGAATATGTGAAGCTGATGGTAAAAAAACGAACTGCAATCCTTTAGCAATTAAATCAACGAGTAGATATAATACTAAAGGGGTTAGTAGTTTTGCTTTTATTTTATTTAACACTACGGCTAACCTACTAATACTTAGACTTTTAATAAAATACTTTGCATCTTTAAAATATTTTGTTTTATCGCAGGATGAACCTTTTTGCTTCCAGTATCAAATGATATGCCTAGTTGATTTAATATATCTGCTGACTTTTCATCCATTTCACTTTTCAACTGCATAAATTCGCTTGATTTAGTCCAATTTTCATAGTTCATTACGCCACTGCCTCGAATGACAAAATTCCCCATAGCTGAAACTTTACGAGAAAACTCTAACAAGGCATTTCGTTTGCTACTAAGTGTAGGACGATACTCCTGACCTTGCATTTGTGAAAGTTCAGGTAACCTTTCAACGAAAAACTCCTGAAAAAGCTTTCTATTTAAAAGTTCACTTTCTGAAAACTTAGAAACTGTATCTAAGAAAAAAGGCGTGTAAATACTGTAGGATTTAACTTGTCCAAGGAAGCTTTCAAAAGCACCTTTAGCATTATTACGTCCCAAACCAAATATTGCATAGTTCATTAGCATTTCAGTTTTTGATAAGCCATTAAACTCATCATAAAAACCTTTGATAGATGACATCGCTTTATCTACGTCACTTTCGCTAAAGAAAGTTCCTAGACCATCATAACCGACTTCAGGAGTAAACTTTAATTTAAGCCCAGTAAAATGATTAACCGCTTTCTTATACCTTGAACCTGACGGTTTACTGGTTAAGAGTGATTGATAAAGTAAAGTATGCTCCATTAAATCATTATCTAATATTGAGCTGTACATAGGAGACGCACCAACCACAAAGCCACTGGCTCCAGTTATTAATATGTTTGATTTAATTACGGATGGGTCAACTACTTTGAACAATTGAGAGCCAGTCTCAGGTGCTAACTGACTTTCAAGTTCAATCTGCTCTTTAAAGCTAAGTGAGTTATAATTAAGGGTTTTTCTTTCTATATTAAAATGGGCAGCTATCTTATTGGCACTGTTGAAATCATTAGAGAGGAACAGTTTGTTAGGCTTTTCTAAACCAATAGTAAACCCTTCAATATCCATACCATTTTTCTGCGCATAGTATGGGATTAATCTAGAGTCGAGTCCACCACTAACACCTACAGCAAAGCTTTTTTCATTAGTGTTAAGTTGCTTTACTGTATTTAAAGCTTGATCAAAAGTGTTATCGATTAAATCTAACTTATCTTCTCTAGAATATTGCTGTTTATCAAATTGAAATTGCCAGTATCTCTTTTTAGATACAGAGTAATTATTTTGATTGATTGATATTATTGTTGCAGCTGGTACTGTTTTTATGCACTTAAATATAGTTGTGCAATCAAGTCCTGTAAAAAAAACTATTTGCTGCTTGATGGATTCGACATCTAAGTCCTCAATACCTAAATTTAATTCTGACTTTAACAGCCATAAGTCATCCGCAATTAATATTTGTTCATTAATAACGGAGAAGAAAACATTTTGTTTACCGGGTTTATCGGAAAAAATGGTTACTTCTGAGGTTGAATGATTCAAAATGATAACAGTAAAGTCTGTAATTAACTTTGATAACTCTTCAGCTCTGTTTTTAACAACTTTATTTATTGTTTCTATTTCATTTTCTAAATATAAATCGCCAATTATTTGATATGAATATAGCTCCCCATCAATACTGACTTGATTATTTAAATTATTAAAATTATGTTTGTTTATACTTATTAACATTTTCGATCCATTATCCAAAGTATCATATTACTTTAACTGTTCACTTTCAGCTAAACTCTCTAATAAGACCTCAGCTACTTTAAAATCGGTTAGGTTATCAATATCAACTGACTTTTCAGCTGGCATAACCAATGCTTTAACATTATCTGAGTAAAATATACCTTGGTGAGTTACTAAGTTCTCACTGCCGTAACAATAGATTGCACCATTTAAACGATAATAAGTGGGAAGATCTTGAGATCTTAAGCCTTTAACCTCATCAGATAAAAATGAGCCAAGTGAATTAGTTTCAGGTAAAGTGTTACACCATAAGGGGCTATGCTCACATGGACAAACAGAAACAACGCCTTCTATCTTGGGATCTGAGATTAACTTAATAGAGTCATCAATATCTTTTGTCGTTCTCATAGGGGAAGTAGGCTGTAGAATTATATAATAATCAAACGTACCTGCCTTATAATTTTCGACAGCATGCATTATGACATCATTAGTTGTCGCTTTATCACTTGATAAATAGTCAGGCCTAAGAAAAGGTACAATAGCACCTTCTGCAACAGCAACTTCAGCTATTTCATTACAATCAGTAGTTACAATAACCTCATCAACAAATAATGACTTTTGAGCTGCTTCGATTGTCCATGATATTAAAGGCTTGCCATTCAGGTCCATGATATTTTTGCGAGGTAACCTTTTACTGCCACCTCTTGCAGGAATAATGGCAAGTATTTTTTTATCATTAAACATATAAACTACAACCTTAACGTATGTATATCGGACTGGGCTCTTTGGTAATCTTCCATACGCCCAATATCTAACCAATATTCATGAATAGGGAACATCATTACCTTACGCTGTTCACTGATGTTTGCCTCTAATAAAGTAGGCATATCAATCACTGTTCCTGCTTTAACTTGCTTAATTACGCTCGGGTCAATCACGTATATGCCTGCATTAACATGAAACAGTTGCACGGGTTTTTCAACCATACTAGTTACTTGACCTTGGTCCCCTTGAATAACACCATAAGGTATTTGATATTCATACTCACGAACACACATAGTTGCATCTGCACATTCATCTAGATGAAATGACAGTAATTCTTGGAAATTTATATTGGTTAATATATCGCCATTAATCATAATTAATGGCATTTCTGGTATATCGTCAGGTAAAAGCCCTAACGCACCTGCTGTACCAAGTGGTGAGTCTTCATAAACGTAAGTAATATTAACTCCCCATTTAGAGCCATCACCAAAGTGTTCTTCTATCATTTCAGGCATATAATGGGTAGAAATATAAAAATTAACAAAACCCGACTTGATAAAATTTAAGAGTGTAATTTCAAGAATTGGTTTGTCACCTACCTTTAAAAGAGGTTTTGGACAATTATTTGTTAATGGCTTTAAACGCGTGCCAAAGCCCCCTGCCATTAAAAAAACAGGATTATCAACTTTAGGAGAAGATAATGAATCTTGTAGTGTGTGAAGGCCAATAACAATACCATCATCTACAATAGGCACTGATAAAATCCCTTTCGATTCCATTAACTCAATAAGTTGCTGCCTTGTAGTAGATTGTGTAGCCACCGTAGGGTTTGAATTCATGACTTTTGCAACACATTCATCTAATGGTATACCTGATAGCAAGCCACGACGTATGTCTCCATCACTGACTAATCCCAGTAATCTGTTATCACTATCTACTACAATTGCACCACGTAGCGCCTCTTTATCAATAACAGCAAGCGCATCTTTTACACTGCAATCAGCTTTTATTAAAGTATTTTGCCAAGTATGACTCATTATTTAACCTTTTTATCTTGAATATTGGCTCGTGCACCAAATACTATTTTTTCACTTTCTATATGCTTGGTAACAATCGCACCTGCGGCAATAACTGTACCCGTGCCAATAGAGATATTTTGGATAACCGTTGCACCAGAGCCTATATGAACGTTATCACCTGTAAAAACTTGTCCACTTAGGGTAACACCCGGTGCTATATGATTATGTTTCCCGAGAATACAGTCATGCTCGATTATCGCGCCTGTATTTATTATGGTATTGTCACCTATAGTCGCCCCAGCTTGCACAATGGCACCAGGCATCACCTGCACACCATGACCTAGGGTAGCAAAAGAAGATACAATCGCATCTTTAGATATGACTTGTTGAAATAAGAAACCATGCTCTGAAAATTTATTAAATATCTTATTTCTTAATGTATCGTTGGGTAATGAGCCTATGCCGTTAACTAGCACCAAGTCAGCGGCATTCTCATGAAACAAAACATTTTCATCTTTTATAATAGGAATGTCTGCTAAGACTTTTCGGGAGCTGTCAACTTCAGGAGAGCAAAGAAATGATACCATAAGACCATTCTCTTGCAGCATATCTGTTAATACAGAAGCATGACCACCAGCACCTAAAAGGTAAATAGGTTTAGCCATTAACAAGCTCACCTTCTTGATACGAAACAGTAGATTTTTTACCTAACAAATCCCAATATTTATAGGGACTTAAACCATTACCTGGTCGTTTAACTTCTAGGTTATCAGAGGTAAATAGCTCCCCCTCAGCAATATTTGTTGCTGCTACTAAACTTTTTCTTGCTACTTCTTTATTTTTTATTTCAGAAGGCCTAGGACCTTTAATACCATCTCCAATAGCCATTTCCACATTACGAATCGCTGATACCATTGACTTTAACTCATTTGGCTCTAAAGAGGCTTTATGATCAGGACCCTCCATCTTTTTATCTAGCGTGAAGTGCTTTTCTATTAATGTGGCCCCTCTAGAAACCGCAGCAATTGGTATTTCGATGCCTGCGCTATGATCTGAGTAACCAACCGCTAAGTTAAATGCTGTGGCTAAGGTATCCATCGCTTTTAGGTTTATGTCTAGCATTGGTGCAGGGTATTCAGTAGTGCAATGTAATACTGTTACCTTCTCTTTTAGTAGTTTCTGCCCTTCAGATGAGAAATAAGCTGCTTGGAAAGCTTCTAATGATGGACATATCCCCGGCTGAGCTAAGTAACCAAACGCTATAACACCTAAAGCAGTTTCAACTTCGGCAAGTGTGGCCATTCCCGTAGAAACAATTAAATCAGCACCTGTTTGTGCATGCTGTAATACTAACGGGGCGTTAGTCAGCTCCCCTGATGGTATTTTTAACCTTTTCAGACCTAAGTCGTTAACTAAAAAGTCTAGACTTTCTCCATCAAAGGCAGTGGAAAGAAACTCAATACCTAATTTATTACAATAGTTAACTAATTCATGGTGGAACTCATAACTAAGCTCTAAGCGAGTTAACATCGCTAGCTGGGACTCTTCTTTTTGTGTGTTTTTTACTTGGTAATCTGCTTGTTTTGCATCCACGGTAACCAGTTTCTTTGCTTTAAAGGTCTGAAATTTTACAATGTCAACCCCTGCCGAGAAAGCAGCGTCCACTAACTCAAAGGCTAACTTTTCATCGCCATTATGGTTTACACCTGCTTCAGCAATAATTAATGTCATACTAAAATTCACTTTTTATATCGTGGAATGTTTTAATTAAATCTGTATCCAAGGATTTAATCATATTAATCACTTTTGTGCTTGCATCCCCAGCACCATAAGGATTAACAATTTTTTCATTGTCTGTTTTGTAAGTGCGTAATATTGCATTATTAATAGCTTTACAAATAGAGTCCTTATTGGCATCACAATGTAATACACTTCGTGCTGTTAACCGCCCTTTTTGACGCATCCCTATATCAACAGTTGGTACATCGAATGAAGGTACTTCGATAATACCACTTGATGAATTCCCGATAACAGCATCAGCATGTTTCACTGAGCTCAAGTAGCGCTGTTGCCCAAGAGATTTGATTGCCAACACACGATTAGGGTTTTGACTAGCATAGGCTTCTAGCATTGGGATTATCTTACGCCCACCATCATCAGCATTAGGATAAGTAATGATTACCTGGTGCTCAGGAAAAGTATCCAGGCTGTCTAGTAAAGCTTGAAATGATCTCTGTGGATCTTCTTCTGCAAGGGTTACTGGATGATATGTAACTAGAAAATATGGCCTAGAAAGTGAAAAATTTAAAGAACCAGCTATTTCGTCCACGCTTAGCATTTTACTTCGCTCTAAATGATCTAAACCAATAGCGCCTACATTAGTAACTCGATCGGGAGCTTCTCCAAGTTGAATAACGCGCTGGCGATACTCTTCTGTTGAAGTTCCATGTAAATAACTTAATTTAGTGATGGCATGACGGATAGCATCATCATAAGCACCTTCAGTTATTTCTCCACCGTGTAAGTGAATAATAGGAACTTTTAATATCATTGCAGTCTGAGCTGCTGCAAGTGCTTCAAATCGGTCTCCAAGAATAACTAAAGCGTCTGGTTTCATCCTATCAAGTGCATCGGCGAACCCTAACACTCCTAAGCCCATACTTTTAGCAACACCTACTGAAGAATCAGAGGAAAGAAGAATTTCAATTTTTTCATCTATCTTAAAGCCGTCATTTTCAATTTGAGTATATGTACAGCCAAACTCTGGTGATAAGTGCGTACCAGAAACAAGAAGTTGTAGTTGTAGGCTCGTATCGGCTTGTAAATCCTTTAACAACCAATATAACAAACCATACTCAGCTCGAGTTCCAGTAAAGACGGCAATTTTTTTAAGCATTTTCTTAGCCCATTTTAACAGGTGAACTCGGTAAGTTGATTAAGTGTGCCTCAACCCATTCCGAAATGTTTAAATCACCTTTCAATGCATTTTTGAACATTGGTAAACGGTGCATTAATTGCCAAATTGGTCTTGTCATTACGCCTTGTTCATTTGTTTCTTTTAGTAATAAATTACGGCTTTCTACGTCGGGGCAGATAATAGCGTTTAACCAATAATTTGATTTTGCATATTCTGGCTCTATAACAAATTGGAAATCACTTCCAGAAAATAATGTTTGGTATTGTTCTGCAAGTGCTCTTTTCAGCTTTAAAAACTCAGGAAGAACTTCCATTTGTGCGCAACCTAACGCTGCGTTTAAGTTTGGTAATCGATAATTAAAGCCGGGTTCGTCATGATAAAACTCATAAGGATGTGGAACTTTAGCCGTAGTGGTTACATGACGAGTATGGATACCATCATCTAAGTTTTTACATAAAACCATACCGCCGCCGCCGGTAGTGATCACTTTATTTCCATTAAAGCTAATTGCTGAAAAATCACCAATTGTTCCGGTATGCTTTTCTTTATAAAAAGATCCTAAACTCTCTGCAGCATCTTCTACTAAAACAAGATTCCACTTCAAACAAACAGCTAGAAGTTCATCTAATTCTACAGGATGACCAAAAGTATGCATGGGTACAACGGCTTTAATGCGTTGGCCTGTTGACTTATGGATGCAATCACCATCGCTATTTAATGTTGCATTAGTATCTAAATACTCTGCTGTTGCAGTTGGGCATAAGCCTAAACTAACTTTAGATACATCGACAAATATGGGCTCCGCGCCCATATGAAATAGCGCATTACAGGTAGCTACAAAGGTAAGTGCTTGGGTTACTACTAAGTCCCCGGCTTTAACACCTGCCATATATAATGCAGTATGTAATGCAGCTGTGCCGTTGACTGTTGCAACGGCTTTTTCTATACCTGTGTAATCTTCAATGTGTTTTTCAAAGCTTTCGACATATTTTCCAACGCTAGAAACAAATGTACTATCGAGGGTATTATTTACAT
>OJBB01000390.1_pt1 | contig 15396 bp, 18 predicted proteins | sample 1590401 | NCBI WGS metagenome assembly OJBB01 (sample SAMN05416789, study PRJEB24817) | seawater metagenome | isolation source: Sea water | place: Canada:Atlantic | collected 2013-07 | reverse complement strand
TCGCCTTAGTCTCGTGGGCTCGGAGATGTGTATAAGAGACAGGCGCCAAGTCTTGGGACTGCTGACAGCCTGACCACAGGCAAGGCGACCAGTAACGCTCCCAGCAATAGCTCAAAAGCTCTGGTCGGCATCAAATAATACGCTGCAGCCTGGTAGTGCAAAGCACCATACTCAGACACGCTCAATGCCAGCAGGAAAGCTATCGCCATCACACTGAACATGAGCACTTTTGCCCTGAAAAGTCGGTGGAGCAACAGCAAGCTCACAGGCCAGAAAAGATAAAACTGCTCCTCCACCGCCAATGACCATAAATGCAGCAACGGCGTGGCATCCGCTCCAGTGCCAAAATAGCCCCCAACCGTATCCCACATAAAGAAATTCGCGGCAAAGAAGGTTGAATAGATGGCGCTTCGGGAATACTGCAGAAGCTCTGAGGGCAGCATGACAAAACCGGCAACAAGGCTGGTTACCACCAACACCAAAAAATAAGCTGGTGCCAGCCGGATCACACGACGCTGGTAAAAACGGCCAAAACTGAAGCCGCCCCTCGCCACTTCACTCAAGATAATCGACGTAATCAGATAACCGGAGATCACGAAGAACACATCCACACCAACAAAGCCCCCATCAAAACCGGGAATACCCAAGTGGTGGAAAATAACCAGCATGACAGCTAAACAGCGGAGTCCATCAACCTCCGGGCGATACGAAATAGCCATTACGTTTATCAATCCTTGTTGGTTTTCATGCAATCGAGATAGGCATTGACGACCAAGGCCTCACTGAATGACGCCGCCATCCGCTCACGAGCCGCCTGACCGGCATGCTGGCGCGCTTCAGCATCCATCGCGACCACCCTTTCCATCTGCTCCGCCAAGGAGGCCTCACTGCGCACCTCGCACAGCCAGCCAGTCTTGCCCGCCTCAATAGACTGCCGGCAACCCGGCACATCCGTGACGATGGCAGGGCGCCCCATGGCAGCGGCTTCCAGCACAGTACGCGGCATCCCTTCACGGTAGGACGGAAGCACCAGTACATGGGATTCCGCAATCACAGGGCGCACATCATCCGTAGCCCCCCGGTAATCCAGGATTCCCTCTTCCTGCCAGTCGGCCACTTCCGCTTCACTGACCGCACTGTGGTTACTCACCCCCAACGGCCCCACCAGTAGACAACGCGCGGCGACGCCCTCTTCCTTGAGAAGTCGACAGGCCCCGGCATATTCACGTACGCCCTTATCCCCCAGCAGCCGGGCAATCATCACAAAGGTGATGGGCTCCGCTTCTGGCAACGGCTGAAAGGCAAAGTGGTCCAGATCCACCCCGGAGCCAGGCAACAACGTCATGGGCGTATTACCCAACAGCCCGGCATCCCGAAACACCGCCAAATCTTCCTCATTCTGAAAGAAGAGATGCCTGGCCCGGCGATTCACCCAGCCATACACCTGCCGCACCCGGCGGAACAACCAGGAATCATGAATAAAGGCCGTGCCAAGACCCGAGATATTATTGGCAAACGGAACCCGCAACACCGTGCACGCCAAACCACCGTACAGGTTCAGCTTGATGGTAAAATTGAACACGAAGACGGGCCGGTAGCACCGAAAGGTCTGCCAGATAAACAGAAAACTACACAGCTCCTGCACCAGCCCGGTACTCTTGCCCACCATGGGCAAGGCCACATGCTCAGCGCCCAGCTCATCCTCAAGCCGCTGGCTGAAATCATCCTGTGGGGACAGGCACACCACCTTGTAGCCCTGGCCCTGCAACGCACGAATGGTGCTCTTGCGGAAGTTATAGAGATACCAGGAGGTGTTGGAGGTGAGAAAAACCGTTTGCATCAATAGTCGCCAGAATTAGATCAACCAGAATACCCGGTACGGTAACCAGGCATGGGAGTGAGAAGCGAATACCAGCCAGACAAACTGTACCAGCGCGTAATAACACACCACTGCCAACGCAATAGCCGCACGCCAACGGGGCTCTTTGGCAATAAAAGGCAGGTGCGCAAACACAAACAGCTGGGTGGGGATCAGGTACAACGCCACCCGGTCCGTTGCGGTAGAAGACAGCACCACCAATGGGATACAGGCCAGTGACAATACAGACATCCAGAACCAGAGCTTTTGCTCTGCCTCCGACAAACGCATACGCCGAGACAAAAAGAGAAACAGGGCTGCTGGTACTGCATTCATCATGACTCGAATCAACCCGCCCTGAGCATGGTACTGCGCCTCCACATAGTTGGTCCAAAGCGCTTCTGCCGAATCAAAAACAAACAGGTAGGCTGCCGCCAGTGAAATAACGCCACCCCAAAACAGGCTCCAGAACCGGTTTGACGTAGAAGCAAGCGCGGCAACGGGGAGCATCAACACCGCGGATTTATGAAAAGCCGCCCCCAATATGGTCCAGAACATGAAACCACGCATATTGTGATTGCTTAGGGAAACCAGCCCCAGAAGGAGCAACCCCAAAGCCGCCGACTGCCTGGTGTACCCCATTCCGACCACAATAATCATATAGGGCACAGCGACCAGCAATGCCAGCAAAGGCAATGGCGTCTGTCTTGCAAACCGGACAACACCGGCCATTAGTATCATCCCGCAAATCGTGTTGACCCAATAAATCCCACCCCCTAATTGAGCAACAAGCCAGTTGATCAGGTAATAACCAGGGTCACTTCCAGCGAGAACATCCAGAAGATCCATTTCGGATCTGACATTGAGGTGCTTGATATAGGAAAACCAGTCACCACCAACTTGATACCGAAACCCGATAACCGATGAAAACACAAGCCATAGAAAAACAAATAGAAGCCTCTGATTCCTGGCAGGATTACCATTTGATAAAACCAGTCCTAAAACTGGCAAAAAGAACAAAAACCAATAAGGAATCATCGGCAATACTCAGGGGTTACCACTTGGGAGCAGCCAGCCTGTAAACAAACTGAACGAATAGCAGCCAAATCAAAACGAGAACAGGTGCAGGACTCTGATGCAGGACTGCAAGGTAAATTACAATCGGGGTAACAGCACAATAGACCTTCATCAAAAATCCCTGCAATTTACGCTCAGGGAGGTCAAGGCGCCCCTTGGCATCAAGATAAGTGATAAACCGTGGTAAAGTGAAAGTAGCCGCAGCGAGTAGAAACACCAATTCCACGCTTTGCAATTCAGACTCAACAACGAGAGCAGGAACAACCGGTAGAGAATAGCGAAACAGTGACAACTGAAAAAATGTAAAAAACTTGATTTCGACACGCCTGAGCGTGTTATGAGCCACCAACAATAAAATCAAAGCTGAATAAGCAGTTACAAAAACATAATCATGGAGAAGATTCAGTTTCAAACTCAGCAGCAAAAACACGAACAACCTGACAATAACGAATCCCGACAAGAAGCCCTTCGTTGGCGAAACCCTCAGTCTGTCTCTTGGCGTTTCATCATGAATCAAACCATAGGAGTCATTTGCCACATAACCAATTTCATACACACACAAGAAAAGCACATAGCCAGCAAGAAAAAAGCCAACAGAATCAAGAAACGGAAGTCCGGAGAGAACAAAAATCAATATAATCGCGGGAATCCAGGAAGTCGCAGCATTAACGACAAAATCCCGGACGGTATTGGTCCTGGAGTAAAACGTATATAAATACGGCATCCATAAAGCATATTTATTACTATCAGTAATAGATAATTTCAGCATTATACTGTGACATCCATTGTTTTTGTTGCCCTTTGGCAACAAGATAAACGGGTTTAGCCGACCGGATTAAATCAGAGTCGGATTCGTTGTCAGTAATAACGGAAAAGTCAATCTCGTCTAAATCAAAACCAAGAAAAGTTTCAAGGCTGGTTCGCTTCTTTCCCGCAATATCATTTTCCAACCTTCCAGTACATACACCACCCTCAAATTCGAGCTTTGATGATACTGACGGCAATTGCATCATTGTTGCTATGGCATCTATAACAACATCAAGACTATTTGAGGCCAAAACAGGGGACCAACCTGAAGACCTCATGCTCTCAATGACTTCATGGGTCCTGGAAATGCTTTTATCGTTGAGAGACAGGCAATACGAGGCAGCCGCCCGCTGTAGAGACTCAGCCGTAGCCCCCTTCAATGTGAAAACGAACAATTTTTTGTGGAAGTCAACACCAACAAATCTTCCGATTTTAGCAATTACAAAGGGAATAACGCGTCGTCGACCACTCAGGACTTTTAGAATATAAGCTATACGCTGGTTATGGTTTTCATGATGAAAATGAACAACAAACCCTGAAGTGGTATTTTCATCAAACAAAGTCCCACAAACATCTACAGCCAGAATTTTATTCGCCATCAATCCCTCTCAGAAGATGCAAAATCGTTATAGATTTCATCATACTTCGATATAGCTTCATCAAGGTTAAAGTATCTTCTTGCGCTCTCACGGACCAAGGAACGCCCCCAGAACCCTCCTTGCGCTATGAGAGAAGCACACTCATTTATACTTTCATCTGAAAAATCAGACAAAACGAAACCATTCTCCCGGTCAGTGATAATTAATTTGATATCGCCCACACCCTCGTTAGCAATAACAGGCAAACCGCAGGAAAGGTATTCTCCAACCTTGGTTGCTGAAACACCCTTGCTTGAGAAAGATTGAATAATCAAAGAAAGCCCAACGTCAGAGGCACATAACAAATCCGGCACTTCAGCGTGGGGAACTTTGAGGCAGATTAGATCGTCCATCTGCAGATCGACTGAAACCTTCAGCGCTTCCTCAATCAATATTTCAGGATTATGGGAGCCGATGAAAAGCAACTTAGGCGAGACACCACGTGACTTCAACTTTTGAAAGAGTCTAAATGCCACATCTTTTCGGTATAGAGAACTTCCACCACCCAGGAAAGCGAGAACTAAATCCTTCTCGTTAACGCCAATTTTCTTCCTGCCTTCAACTCTTTTCCTCTCATCGAAACTGAATGTTTCCTGGTCGACGGAACAAGGGATAGTCACTACATTCGCACCGGAATATGATGGATGTTTGAGGATCACTTCCCTTGCGTCATTTGTGAGCGTTATAATTACAGACGCACGGGATATTGCCTCTCTCTCAATCCGCCGGAAATAGGTTTCAACCATTTTCCAAAACAGGCTTCCAGATTTCCATTGTCCCCCTTCGACTCTTTGATCGACCCAGAAACCGCGCATATCGAAAACAAAGGGAATATCTAGTGTCTTGGTAACATCAAGAACAGTCTTGAGTGGCATGTAGCTACGACAGTGGATAACCTCAGGCTGTTCGCGTAACACTAAACGCGTTAGCTTTCTTTTTATTCGCCATGGATTGATGAATCGTGTAAGAACCCGAGAGATACCACCAGACAAAAAAACAGGTAAATGCTGAATTTCTAATGAAGGGAATAGCGAAGAAACCTCATTATTAAATGATTCAAAGGAATCAGGCTCCTGCTCTACGGAGATAACTTTCAACTGGTGGCCTTTGCGTGCAAGCCCATTCAAATAAGGCGCAACTTGAGCAACACCAATATGATCCAGAAGACCGTTATTTGTAACAAAAATCGATTTGGTCATTATTCATCAAAATTGAATGAAAATTCAGAAACGTCTGCCTCGTAAACCCTGCGGACAATATCAATTATTTTATCCGTGTAATGAGTTCAGTAATCACTGCCCTTACCTCTTCGATAATGAGGAAGATTTTGAGTAACTCCCAAACGAGCACAAACAAGATTATAGTCATGCTCTAAATTCTCAAAGCTACCCACAAAATCCATCATTATTCTTCCTGAGGACGGATCACACACCCAGTCTCTTTGATCCCTAAAGTGATCATACTGCTTAATAGCCTTGGCAAAGGCGGGGTTAGAAAGCGCATTAACAAATTCCTCAAATCCAGAGAACCGAGCCAACATCTGAGTAGCCCAACGGTGGCCCCTGTGTTTTGTCATGCCAATACAATGATGAAAATAGTTATAGCCTGAATAAAGCCTATGCCAGGAGTTCCTGACAAAAGTGAACTTATAGTACTGATCAACCAATTCTCGCAAATAAGCCATATGACGGCGAAGAGGCCTATGCCACAAAGATTCTCCAAAGAGAGCCCTTGCGACACTGCTGCCGGCAGCCTTGGGGATGTGTATAAAAATACATCGCCGGGTGTGAAAACCGTTAATGAAAGGGTTTCCTCCAGGCCACAATCCACGGTAAAGGATTCCAGGAACGTCAACCTGAAATTGGCAATTCTTGATTCCGATTGCAAAATTATCTTTGAACGTTAGCATTGTCGAACCCCGAAAAATAAACGAATTCAGTGGTCAAATAAATCAAGGTACTTCTTCGCAATAACGTCAGGAGAAAAATCCTTGGCTCTCGCCTTGAGCTTTTCGGGATCAAAAGGTTCAGATAATGACTCTTCTATGGCGTTGGCCAAAGCAGCAGGGTCACCAACCGGCACAAGCTTGCCGTATTTGCCATTTTCAAGAATCTCGGCAGGGCCTGATTTACAGTCAGTTGCAACGACGGGGGTGCCCGCCGCTAAAGATTCAACGATTACCGTTGGCAGGCCCTCTCTATCAGAGGAAAGGACAAAAAGGTCTGAACACTCATAAAATGGGGACGTATTTGGAAAAAAACCAGGCATTATTACACGCTCTGATATCCCCAGCGTCTCAGAAAGCACGGCAAGATCTTTTCTGAGCGGACCATCACCGAGCAAGATCAATTTCACATTTAAATGATTAGAAACAATGCTAAATGCCTTTAGCAATATATCGAAGCGCTTTGCCTCCTTGAAACTACCAACAGAGAGTATTTTATACCCGTCAAAGTCACCCCAAAGCGCTCCGACTCTCGATTTTTGTTTGATATCAGCCGGGCAGTGAGGCGGGACGGGGTTGTTAATAACGCGTATCTTATTATTCCCAAGAAAAGATATCATGGCCATATCATCAGCAACACCTTGGGAAACACCTACCGAATAATCAGAGAACCGATATGTGAAGGCTGTGCTAAAAATTAAACGCAATCGATGCAACAGGCCACGTCCAGAATACTGACTGGACAAAACACTATGCTCAATAGATATGACTTTTACTTTGTTGTTGCAAAGCAAATTAGAAAGCACAGCAATAGTGGTTAAAGGCCACATAGCAGCCAGAATCACATCCGGCCGACGGTCAATGATGTACTTTCTCAAAGGACTTATAGACGAGCGAATTTTTTTGACTCCTAAACAAGCCACGGAAAACTCAAATTCGGCTCTCTCCAGCAGTTTTCCTTGTTTACGGAGAAGCACAAACTCAACATTACAACCAGCAGCAGAGAATTGGCGAGCCAAATCCAAACTTACTTTCTCTGCGCCTCCACCACCTAAATCGGGAAGCAAAATTGAAACCCGCACCATCACCTCCCTTGCTACATTTAATGTGAAAAACGAAATCCGTAATACAAATTATAAACAAAAACAAATCTTCTTTTTATATAGAAAGACAATATCGCTTTATTAAAACCAAGCTTGAGAAATGCCTTAATAAAAACCAGCTCAACTGCCAGCCCCTCAGCCCGTGAAAGGTCAAGTATTGTTTCTTGTTCAAGAAGAAAATTAGCTGCCAGGGCTATACTATTGGCTCCTTTTTTTTCTTTATGATATAAATCACACAACCTTTGCCTCGCATCAGGAATAACCCTCGCCAGTCGAGACTGAGTATATTCAAAAACATAATCACGCCCATCATTTGGCTTCCCCCTTGAAACCCCTCCTTCAACACGATACTGAACAAGTTTTTCATCAACTAAACAACACGCCCCTGACATAAGTAGCGCCCTAAAAGGCAAAACCCTATCTTCGTGTCTAACATCAGAATTTATTTTGGGGAAACTCGTAAACAAGTCCATAGAGTAAGCTGCTGTGGCACCCAGCACATGCAAACCGCCTTTGGCTGCATCTTCTAGCGTGATCGTTCCCCTGAATACATTTTCAGCAAAATCCGAAACGACATTCGATTCACTATCAACAGGTATGAAATCTGAGTAAATAGCAATGCTACACTTTCCGTTCCTTTGCCACTCTTCAGTTATAGCTTTACTTCGCTCTGGAAAGGAAATGTCATCACCTGCAGAAGCAATCAGCAATTCACCTTTTGACATTTCCGCAACAACATTAAAATGGCCAGCAACATTCAAATTCCGTGAATTTCGGTTTATGACGATTCTATGGGGGCCAGAATAGTTTTCAGCCATTTCTTGTATAATTGAAAAAGTATTATCACTTGAGCAATCATCAGAAAGAATAATTTCTAGGTTTCCATAATCTTGAGAAAAAGCCCCCTCAATAGCCTCGCGAATATATCGTTCCTGGTTGTATGCAAACAAAGCAAATGTAACCAAAGGAGCTTCTGATTTCTTTTTTTCTTTCTCAATCATCAATCAACATCCAATCAATTCCTGCCATACGGCTTAATGACTCGTAAAAGCCTGCCCAACTTACCGCTCGGCGCCACAATCTCTTCAAGCCTTCCCAGCGATCGCCACCCCATTAACAACGCCAGCGCCAAACCCATAACCGCGGCATAAAGATCCGAAAAGTAGCCTGTACTCGCAACGATAAGAGAAAACGCAAAGAGAAGAAGAGCGTCCTTCTTTACCTTGGTACTGAATGAAAAGCCTACCAAAAGGCGCGTCACAACTAGCAGCAGCGGGAAATATGAGAGATACATCAAAAAGAACGCCACGCCTGTTGCATCAATTCCCAGCCATGGCATACAGGCCCACGTCGCTACAAAAAATACGCACGCAGCAAACATTTCCGTCATTACGAACAGCCTGCCTCTGCCACTGGCAAGAATTATGAATCCCATAGGCCAGGAAATAATTTTTAATGTGTCACCCAGAATTTGCCAACGCAAGACGCTGATTGATGGTATGAATTCCTCGGAGTACAGAAGCCTTATTACCCAGGGAGCAAGAGCCATCATCGCCAGCAACACGGGGCCTGCCAGTAAAATCGCCACCTCCGCCTGCTCGTTAACGAGCCTTATGACTTTTTTGTGATCTGAGATTACCGCTGTCAGCCTGGGGTAATAATCCGTGCCCATCGCGCCCAGAACAAAGCCGATATAAGTCATGGATATCGCCCAAGACGCCTGAAAGTATCCCAGACTGTCCAGTCCCAGTTGATTCTGTACCATTGCACGAACCGCGAGTTGGCCAACAGGCATTGCAAGCCCTGCCACCATAAAGGCAAACCCCAGCTTTAACAGCGCGCCCCATTGCTGCTTAACTTCACGAAATGAAGATCTTTTTGGTTGGGTCCTGGGCAGTTTTGCCACATAAAAATGGCTGGTAACAAGACCGGCAAAGGGGGCAGACAGCACCAGCAGAATAATGCCGGTCTCGCCCAAGTAATAGATAGCCGCAATGCCAACCAGCGCGCCTACCAGTGAGGAAATCACCGTCATTCTGGCGAGATCCCCAACCCTGCGCATCCCTGTTAGCAGTGCCCTTTGCGATCCTGTAGCAACTGTGAGCCCTATTCCGATGGACACCCAGCCCACAAAGGGAGCCAGATTTTCATCGTCCAGAATATGGACGGCAATCAAATCCCGAACACACCAGAACAGAAACGAGCCCAGCGCTGCCAATATCAATGTGCCCAAAAACAAGGCTCGTCTTGAGGCATCAATGGCATCTGGATCGTCACGTCCAACCGCCTCAGCAACCTGCCTAGTGCCTGAATTTCCAACGCCAAGCGCCGCAATATTCGCCCCTGTGGCCATCAGGTTATTCAGAATCCCGATCAGCCCCACACCGGCAGGCCCGAGAAGAACAGCAACTACCTTCATCCTGAGTAAACCAACAAGGATATTGATGACCGATGCACCACCGATAATGAAGGAGGAACGCAGGATCTGCTTATGGGAGCTTTGCTCCTGCTGTCCGGGCGCACTCACGTTAAACCTCTTTTCCCGTGGTGAGGGCCCAGGCATTGCAGCTTGAACTCACAGTTTCAAATCCCGACACTGAAAGCGTCGGCCCCATCGGCAGACTCAGCACGGAACGGTGAATGGACTCTGTTATTGGAAAACCGAGGCTGGTCCATTCGACATAAGCCTGCTGTTTGTGCGGCGGAAGCGGGTAATGGATCAATGTTTGCACATGGTTTTCACTCAAATGCTGCTGGAGCTCATCCCGCTTGTCTGTGCGTACCACAAACAAGTGCCATACATGGCTTTCCCGTTCACCTGCTGCAGGGAGCTGGATGACGGGATTATCAATATTGGCAAGATAGTGCTCCGCCACCTTTCTCCGGTGTTCAATTTCTTCGTCCAGATGGCGCAGCTTCACCCTGAGCATGGCCGCCTGGATCTCATCAAGGCGGCTGTTTACGCCCTGATAGCGGTTTTCGTATTTCTTGTGACTGCCGTAGTTACCCAGCGCCCGAATGGTCTTTGCCAAGTCGGCATCATCCGTGGTGACAGCACCGCCATCCCCCAGTGCGCCCAGATTCTTGCCCGGGTAAAAACTGAATCCTGCTGCATCGCCCCAGCTGCCGGCCTTCTTGCCCTCAATGGAGGCACCATGTGCCTGGGCGGCATCTTCCAATACCAACAGGTTGTGAGCTTTCGCTAGCGCCATGATTTCCTTCATGGGGGCTATCTGCCCATAAAGATGAACGGCCAGAATGGCTTTGGTGTCTGGGGTAATGGCGGCTGCGGTCTTTTCCGGGCACAGGTTGAACGTGGCCTCATCCGGCTCAACCAAGATTGGTTTAAGTCGGTTTTCAGTGATGGCCAGGATGCTGGCAATGTAGGTATTGGCAGGCACAATAACTTCATCACCCTCTTGTAATTTGCCCTGCTCTTTCCAGGCCCGCAGGGTCAACGTCAACGCATCCAGCCCGTTGGCAACGCCAACGCAGCACCGAGTGCCGCAATAATTGGCAAACTCACTCTCAAAGGCCTCGACCTCCTGGCCCTGAATATACCAGCCGGAGTCGATTACTTTTGCCACAGCTTCCTTCAGTTCTTCACTGTACTGGGCATTGATCGCTTTTAGGTCCAGAAATGGAATCACAACTAATCCGTTCTCAAATCAACAAAACACCGTAGACGCAGGAACCAATTTCATTCATATGCGCCACATATCGTTTTTACTCTTCGTTTTTTAGGCTTTTCCAGGCATTTACCACCGCCTCAGGGTAGCCACGATGGAATCGATTACGCCATGGATAAGCTTTCTCTTTCGGATTATCCGGCATCCGAAGAATTCTGATATCACAGGCAGGCTTGGCCGGGTTCCCCATGGCAAGCTTCCACTCCGGGATGTCCGCTTTGACAACAGAGCTTGCAGCCACCACCGCATTAGCACCTATTTTTACGCTTGGGAAAATCAGTGCCTTTGAAGCAATAACGCAATAGTCTTCAATGGTCGGGCCGATGAGAATTTCGCTCGGCGGCATTGGGTCGTTGGTAAGCAGCACCTCTGGAAAAAGCCAGACAAATGAACCAATAGTCGACTTCTTCCCCACATGAACATCTGCATGCATTTTGGTGAAATCACCAATTGTACAGTCACCTTGGACATCAGCTCTGGAGCCTAATTGCACACCTTCACCAATTTCAGAGTTTTCTCTTATACAGACGTGATGTCCGGTCTGAAGGCCCGCTCCAATCCGGGATCCGCTATAAATGACCGAGTGACTCCTGATAACGCCTCTTTCGCCGATTTCGAGCATTTGCTGCCGGGCATTCGGATTCGGCAACCCTATTTCGCAGTATGCGCCTACTTTACAACCGCTTTTGAGCCATACGTGAGCATGGACTATAGTAAAGGGGCCAATCTCAACGTTCTCGTCAATCCTGGCAGATTCAGATATCAGTGCAGTTGGATGAATCATCAGGCAGTATTCCCTGCATCAATTGTCAGCACTGTACCAGTAATCGCTGAAGCATCATCTGAAAGCAGATATTTTACCGCTGAGGCGACTTCGGAGGTCTCTGCCAGGCGCTTGAGTGCAGAGCGATTGCGAATCTGATCAAGCTGCTTGTCATTAATGCCCGCAGACATGTTTGTTTCCATATAGCCTGGGGCCACCGCATTGACGGTGATATTAATCTTACCCAATTCACGGGAAAGGCTTTTGGTAAAACCATTCAATGCAGCCTTGCTGGCAGCATAAACAGACAATCCATTAAATCCCGTCGAAGCAATAATTGATGAAATATTGATAATACGGCCGCAGCGGGCGCGCAGCATTGAACGTGAAATATACTTGGTCAGCAATATTGTGCCGGTAACATTCACATTAATGATTTCAAATATTTGCGACTCATGCATTGTTCCAAGAACGCCATCATGAGCCAACGCTGCATTGTTGATCAGCGCATACGGAGCACCATACCCACTGATGATTTTCTTTGCCCATTGGTGAATATCCGAAAACTGACTTAGATCAAGCGGTTCAAAGACAACATCGTCTTGATTTTCCATGACTTGGGTTAGCTCAGAAGAACAGGATCTCGCAGCAGCGATGACAAAATATCCTGCATCCGAAAGACTTTTCACTATCGCAAGACCCAAACCACGGTTTCCACCCGTTACCAGAACCGTTTTTTTATCTTTCTTCAGCATGTCAGCACTCATCTCCTAATTTTTCCAGCCGAGCCTACAGGTAATTCGTCAACCAGTCTCACGAACGCTGGAGCCTTGAATGAAGGCAGCGATTTCCTGCAATGCTTCTTAATGGACTTAACAAGGCCGGAGGTGTCAGTCAGATCTTTTTCAGGGACGACAAGAGCTTGCACGAGTGAACCGGCAATAGAGCTGGACTTGGCCATAACAGCCACTTGAAAGACGCCAGGTACGTTCAGGATCTCCGCTTCAACCTCTTCAGGAATCACCTTGTTACCACCAACATTGATCGCACCATTTATACGCCCCTTGAAAACCACTCTGTCGTCAATAACCTCGACGAGATCGCCAGTGTCAATCCAGCCATCATCATTCGCAATGGGGCCACCGCCGCCAAGGTAACCTTGATCAAGGAAGGTATTCTTCAAAACCAGGGTTCCATGCTCGGAAATGTGCATTTCGACACCCCGTACACCTTCTACAAGCCAGGACTGCGGGAAGCCAGCTTTTCCATCCTTGACCGAAAAACCAACACCGGCTTCTGTCGAAGCAAAGATATGAGTAATTACTGCTTCAGGGAATTGCCTGGCAAGCGAATTTAATACACGCTGGTCCACGATCTCTCCACCAAGCGTAATCTGTTTGAGAGTCAGCTTCTGAACAGCGGTAGACATCAAAACCTTTCGCCAAAGAGACGGTGTTGCCGACAACGCATTGCACCCACTCTCTGCCAAGTATTCAATTTTTCCCGTTATATCAAGCTCGGGAGAGGGAACAATAATTGTTGAGTGTGACAGCAAGGCCTGAAGCACTACCTGAAACCCGGCAAACCTGGCTGGATCGTAGAGCAGCCCCCACACAAGCATTTCTCCCTTGCTCTTCTTCGAGCAAGTTCGGGTCAAAGATGCTGTAGAATGTGCAACGATCTTTGGCGTGCCAGTTGTGCCTGAAGTAGCCAACAACCATTGTGTATGCTGGACAGCTGAAGTCTCTCCTTTTTCAATGGCACGCAAGGTGCCATCAAGGTCATATTGCTTCGCCTTCCAGGCTGATGTATCTGGAGCGCCATCGGTGATTACGCCATCGATAGACAGTTTTTCTTCAGATCTGAGCGAAAAGGCTTCACAGGCGTCAAAAGGCACCAGCAACACCGAATCCGCCACGCCATCCAGCGCGATCACGGCCCGCACGAGATTCGCAGGATGGCAGTGCAGTGCTACCGTCTTCTCAGAAATATCACAGATGACGGGAGCGGGATATGATGACGGGCCGGCAGTCTTAGGCGCTTCAGATACGACGCTTGTCCCATTTACCTGCGTTCTCAGCATTAAATCAGGCCTCTTTCTTACTGAACTTCTCATATGTTGCGACAAATTCGCCAAGGGTACGGGGGTACACGGGTTCATCCATCATGACAAAAGGATCAAATCCCAACGACGCCTCGAGGTCTGTGACCAGAATCGCGAAACCCAGTGAATCCAGACCGCTATCAAGCAAAACGGTTTCATCCTCAAATGAGGAGACGATTTCGAGTTCATTCTCTTCTGCTATCGCCAGGATCGTTTCAACAACGACTTTACGAATATCAGTCACTACTTACTCCTAACTTTTTTCTTTGAAAACCCGATAATCACGAATGTAATCGGATTCGTCGTAATGCTCACTGGCAAGTACAAGCAAGACACAGTCTTCACTGAAATCATGCATTTCCCGCCAGATCATATCTTCAATAACCAAGCCTTTGGTTGGAGAATCCAGCCAGACTTCTTCCCGGCTTTTGCCGTCATCCAGAACCATGCGACATTTTCCAGCCACACAGATGGCAACCTGCTTGAGGTTCTTATGGGCATGGTACCCACGGCTAACCCCCTGCTCGGTGTGGTAGATGTAATACACGCGCTTGATATCAAACGGTACGGCTTTTTCCATGCCGATTTCCACGGCAACCAGGCTGCCGCGTTCATCTCCCAGCGACTGAAAGTCCACCCATTTCACCAGACTCATACCGTTGCACCTTCCCGCTCGTACTTTTGAAGCTTTTCAAATAAAAAAGCCTGCGCATGCTTTGTCGATCCTGGAAGCTCGACGCCCTGCATGTCGATTTCAAGGACTGCCATTTATTCTTGCTCCAGCAGCTTCAGGAGGTAGGCACCGTAGCTATTTTTCTTGAGCAATTCTCCCTGTTCTTGAAGTTGCTCTTTACTGATGAAGCCCATGCGCCAGGCGATTTCTTCCAGGCAGGCCACTTTCAGGCCCTGGCGCTTCTCCAAGGTTTCGATGTAACCCGCAGCCTCGTGCAGGGAGTCGAAGGTGCCGGTGTCCAGCCAGGCGTAGCCACGGCCTAGCAGTTCCACATTCAGGTCGCCGCGATCCAGGTAATCCTGGATTACAGTAGTGATTTCCAGTTCGCCACGGTCCGAAGGCTTTACCTGCTTGGCGATCTCCACCACATCGTTGTCGAAGAAGTACAGGCCTGTCACCGCGTAGTTGGATTTGGGTTTGGCAGGTTTCTCTTCGATAGAGATAGCCCGCTTGCTGTCGTCGAATTCCACCACGCCGAATCGCTCCGGGTCGGAGACGTGGTAGCCGAAGACCGTGGCCCCGCTTTTCTGTTCATTGGCTGCCTGCAGCATCTGGGACAGGCCCGGGCCGTGATAGATGTTGTCGCCCAGTACCAGGCAGACGGGATCATCGCCGATAAACTCTTCGCCTGTCTCTTATACACATCTCCGAGCCCACGAGACTAAGGCGAATCTCGTAT
>OJBB01000386.1_pt1 | contig 15454 bp, 17 predicted proteins | sample 1590401 | NCBI WGS metagenome assembly OJBB01 (sample SAMN05416789, study PRJEB24817) | seawater metagenome | isolation source: Sea water | place: Canada:Atlantic | collected 2013-07 | reverse complement strand
ATGTGCTCATAATAAATTCCTTCTTCTCTTTGTATTTGTTGGTTACGTTGTAGTGTTAGTTTTCTATTTGGATGTTAAACATCGTCTGGTATGCAATAGCTATTACAAGTGCTGTGCCAAAGATTAATAATATTTTAACTTATTGATAATTAATGAATATATTATTTTATTTGGATTGCATGAAAATCAAGCAGAAGATTTTGTTTTAACTTTTTAGTTAAATTGACCATGAAAATAGTTTATTTGACCATGTTAGTTGTTGTTGTATTTATTTTCTTGTTCATTCTTTAGACAATTTAATACTTGCATTTAAATAGACGATCGGTCTAATATTGGTTCATGCAATTAGATACTATTAAAAAACGAAGAGGCAGACCTGCAAAGTCTGGCCGAGATACCACTAATACCAAAACTGAACTAATCAGTAGTGGCGTTGAACACTTCACGCAATTTGGCTTTGCTTCATCGGGTTTAGATCAGATATTAAAAAAAGTGTCGGTACCTAAGGGATCTTTCTATTATTACTTTGCTAATAAAGAAGTTTTTGGTTTAGCGGTAATTGACTATTACGACAACTACTTCGGTCGTAAACTTGATTCGCACTTAAAAAATGACCAGTTAGCGCCTGAACAAAGGTTAATAAGTTTTGTTGATGATGCTAAAGCAGGTATCGAACGCTATAATTTTAATCGTGGCTGTTTAGTGGGCAACTTAGAACAAGAAATTGCTGTTTTACCTGATAGCCACCGAGATAAGTTAGTGATGGTGATGCAGGGCTGGCAAAATAAAATCTTTGATCACCTCAATGTGCTTTGCCCTGATGCTGAACAAGAAGAACATCACTTGTTAGCAGAGTTTTTTTGGATTGGTTGGGAAGGTGCGGTAAGCCGTTGCAAATTGGTTCAAACAACTAAGCCGATTGATATTTTTATCAATCATTTCTTACAGTTGTTAAAAAAATAATATTTTATTAATTAATAGACGATCAGTCTATATTGGAGGTTCATATGTTTAAATGTTTACTGGTAAATAAAGATGAAAACGGTTACAAGACATCGATCACTGAATTACCTGAGGAAACCTTATCCCAAGGTAATGTCCTAGTGAAAGTCCTCTATAGCACGCTTAATTATAAAGATGCCTTAGCTATAACTGGGAAAGCTCCCGTAATAAGAAGTTTTCCTATGATACCAGGGATAGATTTCAGTGGCATTGTCGAACACAGTGAAAGTGATGAATTCAAAGTTGGTGATAAAGTGTTACTGAACGGCTTTGGAGTTGGTGAAAAGCATATGGGTGGTTTATCACAAAAAGCGAAAGTAAATAGTGACTGGCTCATTCCTTTACCTGCAACTATTTCACCGCTGCAGGCTATGTCAATTGGTACCGCAGGTTATACCGCTATGTTGTGTATTCTGGCATTAGAAAAAAACGGTATTACTCCCCAAAGTGGTAAAATTCTCGTTACGGGCGCCACTGGTGGTGTTGGTAGTTTTGCGGTGAAACTGCTTTCCTTAATGGGTTACTCAGTTGTTGCCTCGACAGGTAGTAGTGATCAACATGACTATCTATATGACTTAGGTGCGACTGAGATTATCGATAGAAATGAATTATCAGCGCCAGGTAAACCGTTAATGAAAGAAAAATGGGCTGGCGCGGTTGATTCTATTGGCAGTCATACTCTCGCCAATGTTTGCGCAAGCATCCAATATGGTGGCGCTGTTGCGGCTTGTGGTTTGGCACAAGGCATGGACTTACCTGCCTCAGTGGCTCCCTTTATTTTAAGAGGAGTTTCTTTATTAGGTGTTGATAGTGTTATGCGCCCTAGAGCAGATAGAATAGCAGCATGGAAAAAACTATCGGAAATTTTACCAGCAACGGAAATGGAATCGATAGCAGAAGTGATTAGTTTAGAAGAGTCTATCGACGTGGCAGGTAAGTTACTTGATGGCAACGTTACTGGTCGTGTCGTCGTTGACGTAAATAAATAGTCTTCAAACGAAGCCATACTTTTGTAAGAAAAATAGTCGCTAAGGTTAATGTTAAGTAAAAAAACACCTTAGCGGCATTGAATATCAACGTCATAGCTACTACCTTATGTTGATATTACTTTTCTTGATGGAATCATTATGACTCACCCTATTATCGAAGATCTTGCTAGCCGCCATACGGTAAAAAAATACGACGCAACGAGAAAAATTCCCCAAACAGATTTAGATGTCCTATATGAAGCAATGCGTCTTTCAGCTTCGTCTATCAATTCCCAGCCATGGAAGTTTATCGTACTTGAAAGTGATGCCGCCAAGCAGCGCTTGAATAATACCTTTGCCAATATGCATGAGTATAATAAGAAACATGTTTTTGATAGCTCGCAGGTGATACTTTTTGCTCATAATCCAAAATATACGCGTGAGGACTATGCCAAGGTAGTTGATAAAGGTATTGAAGACAAACGCACACTTGCTGAAAAACGAGAAGCAGCTTTTGCTGTTTATTCATTTGCTGAGCTAAATACTAGCGAATCTGGTGATACCAGCACTTGGACCAAAGCACAAACTTACTTAGCCTTAGGTAATACTCTTCATATACTTGCTCGACTGCAAATTGATTCCACACCAATGGAAGGTATTGATATTGAGTTGGTGAATAAAGAGTTTAGCGATGAGCTTGATGGTTATCAATGTGATGTCGCATTGGCTATTGGTTATCATCACCCGGAAGACGATTTCAACGCCAAGTTACCAAAATCTCGTTTAGCCCTTAACGATGTTCTAGTGCGTATTTAGTCCCTTTGAACAGTAAATTACTCATGAAGTGCTAGTAAAGTACTAGTAATAAATAAAATGAGTCATCCATGTAAATAAGGTAGCAAGAAATTCTTTGTTACCTTATCTTGGTTAATCGTTGTGAATAATTGGAGTTAAGTAGATTTTTCAGTACAATAATGATTCTTTCATTTTTCATTTTCATGGCTATGCACTCAAATCAAAATTACTCCCTAAAAAGCAGTAACAGCTTTAATATTAAGGCGAGTTGCTCACGTATCTATTTCCCAAGCTCCCTGGCAGAATTACAGCAGTTACCTGATTTATCTTCGGAAAATTTTTATATTCTGGGCGATGGCAGTAATACCTTATTTGTAGAATCTCAAGCACCCACTATTATTCAGCCGAAATTTAACGGTATCAATATTGTTGAACAAGACGATCACTTTATTGTTACGGTTGGTGCAGCAGAAAACTGGCATGATCTTGTTTGTTTTTGTTTGGATCAAGGGATTTATGGTTTAGAGAATTTAGCCTTGATTCCCGGTAGCGTTGGTGCAGCGCCAGTGCAAAATATTGGCGCCTACGGGGTCGAATTCGCTGATTTTTGTCAAGAAATACAGTGGTATGAATTTTCCAGTGAAACATTGCACTCGCTCACTAAACAAGCTTGTCGGTTTGCCTACCGTGATAGCATTTTTAAGCAGGAACGTTATAACAAAGGGTTAATTACTCAAGTGACCTTTAATTTTCCGAAAGCATGGCAAGCAAATCTTTCTTATGCGGGACTAGATACTCTTGCCAAAAAAAGCACGGCTAAACAAGTGATGGCGCAAGTCATTGCATTACGCAGTAGCAAGTTACCTGATCCTAAAGAGTTACCTAATGCAGGTAGTTTCTTTAAAAACCCCATAGTCAATGATGCAGACTTTGCTCAATTACAGCAACAATACCCTAAAATCCCCCATTACCCTCAGAAAAACGGTGAGATAAAACTGGCCGCTGGTTGGTTAATTGATCAGGCGGGATTAAAAGGATTTCGCCATGGCGACGTTGGCGTTCATCAACAACAAGCCTTAGTTCTAGTGAATTATGGTAGTGAACTAGGGGCAGAAATTATTAGTTTAGCTAAGTATATCCAACGAAAAGTAGCAAAAAAATTCTCAGTATCATTAATACCTGAAGTGCGCATGATTACACATAAAGGCGAGAGATCATTCTCTTCGTTGAGTGATTTAAATCCTATCGAAAATATCACTGTTATTGGAGATGGTAATTCTATTAGAGGTAGTAGTGATGACTAAAACAGTTAAAGAGCACTTAGTTAAGTCATTAGCCTCAGGTCAATTTATTTCAGGACAGTTGCTCGGTGAGCAATTAGGCATCAGTCGTACTGCTATCGCTAAACATATTAAAGTATTAACCGAAATTGGCTTAGATATTTACAGTGTCACCGGTAAAGGTTACAAGCTAGCGCAGCCGCTGTACTTATTAGAGAAAGACAGAATTGTCAGTCTATTGGCTGATGAAATAAACCCGCAAGCTGAAAAGCAAAGCGACTTACCATTGATTGAAGTGCATAGCTTAATTGACTCTACTAATGATTATTTAATGAGGCGTTTGCCTAATCAAGTAACATCAGGGCAGGTTTGTTTAGCGGAATATCAGAGCGCTGGTCGTGGTCGTCGTGGTAGGCAATGGATTTCGCCTTTTGGCTCGCAAATATACTTGTCTATGTACTGGTACTTAGAACAAGGTTTATCAGGGGCAATGGGATTAAGTTTACTCACGGCACTAGCGGTTAGCGATGCAGTAAAAGCCCATAGTAACGTACAAGTTCAGTTGAAGTGGCCTAATGATATTTATCTTGATGGCGTCAAGCTCGCAGGTATCTTAATTGATCTTGAAGGGCAGGCATTAGAGCCTAGTCATTGTGTTATTGGCATTGGTTTAAATCTACATATGCCAGTGGACGCAGGTAAATTAATTGAACAAAAATGGACAGATCTACAATCACACAGTAAAGTCAAAATCGATAGAAATGGACTCAGTGCACAATTAATCAGTTGTTTACGAAAGCGATTACAACAACATCAGCAAGTGGGTTTAGTGCCGATGTTAGAAGAGTGGCATGCTCATGATGCTTTTTTAAATAAGCGGGTAAAATTAATTACCGGCGAACGAGTAACTCATGGCATATGTCGAGGAGTTAATAACCAAGGTGCTTTACTACTAGAGGTCGACGGGCAAGTTAAACCCGTCTACGGTGGTGAAGTAAGCCTTAGGATGGACGAATGATCCTATTAATTGATATCGGCAATAGCCGAACGAAATATGTGCAGCTCATTAGCGGTGAGCTATCAGCGACTACGCAGCTAAACAATAGTGAATTTTCTGCAGAATATTTTACAAAATACTTCAACCAAGCTAGCCAGTTAATCGTTGCCAATGTGGCGAAGTCGGCATTAACCGATGAACTTGCTACTTGGTGTGCAAGAGAAAAAATTAGCTATAAACAAGTGCATAGTGAACAGAAAAAAAACACCTTGATTTCAGCGTATCAAGAACCAACAACCTTAGGTATAGACCGCTGGCTCGCACTATTAGGCACTATACATCTTTACCCACAGGAAAATGTATTAATAATAGATGCAGGCACTGCGACCACTGTAGATTTATTGACGAGTAATGGTCAACACCAAGGTGGTTGGATATTAGCTGGTATTAACGCACTGTTTACTAGTATTTTAAGCCATAGCACCTTGGTTCATGCAAAAAGTAAGACAATGCCTAGCTTAGCATTTGGTGTTAACACGACTGATAATGTTAACAACGCGTGTTGGGCAGCAACGCTAGGCATGATTGAGCGAGCCATTGAGCAAGCACAGAAATTAGGTGATATTAATCGCATTATATTAACAGGTGGTGATGGTAAAGCGTTAACAAGGTTATTGTTAGCACAGACAACTGAAAATATTCTAGCGGTAGAAAACATTCAATTTATCGATAACCTTATTTTCTTCGGCCTGCAGGAATACGCATAAAAAAATGTTTCAAATTGCCATAGTGAAATGAAATAAGCAGTTATTATTTACACATTTTAATTATATTAAACACAGTTAGGAATGATCATGAAAGCAGGAATTATTGGCGCAATGGAGCCAGAAGTTGCCATTTTAAAAGAAAAATTAACCGATGCTAAAAGCACAGAACATGCAGGTTACACTTTTCACCAAGGCCAATTAGACGGTAGTGATGTCGTTATTGTTCAATCAGGGATTGGTAAAGTTGCGGCGGCGCTAGCAACAGCAATATTAATTGACCGTTTTCAAGTAGATTACGTTGTTAATACTGGCTCTGCTGGTGGTTTTGATGCGAGCTTAAAAGTGGGTGATATTGTGGTGAGCTCAGAAGTTCGCTATCACGATGTTGATTTGACTGCCTTTGGTTACGAAGTCGGCCAATTACCAGCCAATCCTGCGGCATTTATGCCACATGATGATTTAGTAGCAGCAGCAAAAAAAGGCATTGAACAATTAAGCCAAACAGCTGGTCAAAACATTAAAGCGGTAACAGGGTTGATCACTACAGGAGACACTTTCATGACTAAAGAAGAAGATGTCGCCAAAGCACGTGCTAACTTCCCCACTATGGCAGCAGTTGAAATGGAAGGTGCTGCAATAGCCCAAGCGTGTTTGCAGCTTAAAACACCTTTTGTTGTTATTCGCTCACTTTCTGATATTGCTGGTAAAGAATCACCGCATACCTTTGAAGAGTATTTAGAAACAGCGGCGGTTAACTCATCGCAACTAGTACTGAATATGTTAGGACAACTTAAAGGTAAAGTACTTAGCGCAGCCTAAGCACTTTACTTAAACTAGAAGCTGGCAATTGAAAAGGGATAATTAATGACAGTACTCACCGAGTTAGCACCTTTTACTTACCATGTGTTAATTCTCATGGTAGTGCTGATCATTAAGTCCTTAGTTAGTCATTTCATTGCCCATGAGCCACTACGCTTTTTCCAATTTTATTGCTTACAGTTAGGTAATAAGGTTAATAACAGTAAAAATAGTACTCAACATCAAACTATCGCTGGTTTATTAGCGCTGTTAGTCACTTTGGTACCGATAGTTATTATTTTATGGCTCTTTGCTGACTTTATTGCGGTTGATTACCTATGGCAAGGGTTATTACTTTATCTTGCCCTAGGCAGCCTTAATCTAGGGCAGGTAAACATAGGTATTGCGCAAGCTTTAGTTGCTAAACAAAACTATCTGGCAAAGCAAACTCTCAAGCCATTACTCTTGCGAGAAACAGATCAACTCTCATCAGTGGGTTTAAGTAAAGCAGCTATTGAAATGCACTTGCTTCGCAGTTTGCAGCAAATTTATGTGGTTAGCTTCCTCTTTATTATCGTTGGTCCGTTAGCGGCTCTGAGCTACCGACTAATGTTAGAAATGCATTATTGTTGGAATACTAAATTAGGGCGATATAAGCACTTTGGCTTTTACAGTCAGCTGTTTATCCAGCTTATCCAATGGTTGCCTAGCCGGTTAATGGCGTTATTGATATTACTAAGTACTGTAGGGCAGGGCAGTTTATTATTTTGGCGCTTAACTCGAGGCCACTTCTTTAAACTCAATAATAATTTTTTTATAGCGGTACATGCTTTTTCGCTTACCGTGAGACTCGGCGGAGTTGCTATGTATCAAGGCGAAAAATTACGTAAGGCCGCCTTTAATGATCTTGGCAAACAGCCAGAGCCACGCGATATTATTAACGCAAGCCGAAAAGTTAATTTCACTATCTATAGCAGTTTATTTTTACTCGTGCTGTCAGCACTATGCTGGCAGTTAGTCACGTCAAGCTAATCTCCCTTTAGTTAATTTGGTATTTACATGAACGACTTTTTATTTTATTTAGATATTTTTGGCGTCATTGTTTTTGCCTTATCAGGGGCGCTTATGGCTGGGCGTTATCAACTTGATCCTTTTGGTGTTGTGGTGTTGGCTTCAGTTACTGCTGTGGGTGGCGGTACCATTCGAGATGTTATTTTACAAACGCCCGTCTTTTGGGTGGAAAAACCCTACTACCTCTATGTTATTTTAGCGACTGCAATACTCACCATAGTGCTTATCAGACAACCAAAACGGATCCCTAAGCGTTTCTTGCTCATTGCCGATGCATTAGGTTTAGCCTTGTTTGCGGTTTTAGGCACGCAAAAAGCACTTTACTTAGGCGCACCAATCCCAGTGGCTGTGGTATTAGGTACTATTACGGGTATTGCCGGCGGTATGATTCGAGATGTTTTATGTAATGTAATCCCGATGATTTTACGTGAAGAGATTTATGCGCTGGCGGCCATGTTAGGTGGTAGTTTATTTATTATATTGCATGGATTAAATTGGAATGATACCAATGCGATGATTGTCTCAATCTCTGCAGCATTGGCTCTACGCCTAGCCGCTATCTATTGGCATGTTTCATTACCGGCTTTTCATATTGTTGAAAAGCCAAAAAAAGAAAAAGGCACAACTAAGATCATAGGGAAAAAATAAAATTACTGTCTAACGGCTTATGTAAGAATAAAGTAAAAAAAACAATACTTTTAATTCGAAATTTGGTCGTGTGATATGAGAACTAGTAGTGGCTGTATTTCAATTTCTTCCCTCAATACCAATAGCTAGCTATTGGTCAATCAAACGCCATGAGTATGACGGTAAATAAGAGAGATTTTTTCATTGGGAAGCACCAAGCTAGGTATAACAACTCGTTGTTGTAACGAGTTAAGAAGGTGCCGAGATTTTATCAGTTACAAACAATTACCTAGTGTGCCATATTGCCACAATTAGCGGGTCTGATAGCTAATTAGCCAGTGCTGTAAGCTATCGGCTAAACGTTTTGTTCATTTGTTGTTGTATCTCTTCGTACCAATTATCAGTAATGCTGACTGCAGGTAAAGCTTCTATCTCTATGGTACCTGAAGTCGCTGATTTATCAGACTCGTTATAAACATCTAAGATGTTCTTAATAACAACGGGTTGAGCTTTAAGTTTAAGCTTTTCAACCAGTAATTTTGCACCTGCTTCAAAAGGTTCAATTTGTCCTGATTGTGAGCGTGTTCCTTCAGGAAAGATGATAACCTTTTTACCTTTGCAAATTTTTACGTCTTTTAATAATTTGATGATGGCACGGCTGTCTTTTTGATCGACGGTAATATGACCAACCCTATCGACAATTCGAGAAACAGGCCATTTATCCATAATACCTGTTCTACCGATAAAACGCGTATCCAAGCCTACGACCTCTTCAAGAGAGAAGATATCAAACATGCTTTGATGATTAACAATTAAAATATCGGTATCGTCATCAATTATGCCGGTAAGGTTTACCCGAGCACCAACACTACGCACAATTCTAACAACAAAAAATTGGCGAAAACGATTGAACATCGCCCCATGGCGCTTACACAGAGAGAGTGCAACAGACTCGGCCGCTATGAAGACATACATAGAGTATTTTTTTAGATAAAAGCTAAACATGAGTATTATTCAGAAGCGGTAATTAAGCTTCAATCCCCCAGCCATCGGTGTAACCAGCAAACTGGGTAACGATTTTATCAAAAGCTTCTTCTTGTTTAACAATAGCTTCATGTGATGGTGTCATAACAACGGTACAATCTACATCCCAAACATTAGGTGTTTCATCTGGGTGTAAGTCGCATTTTACTTCGGGCAAATGTTTGTTTAAATGTTGAACCATAGCCTGTGCTTGGTTTTCTTTCTCAAACAAATGAAAAAATACCACATCATGTGATTGGCTCAAGTCTATACCTGCTTGGTGCATTTCGGCTAATACTTGGCCTGTTTCGTCATCTGGGTAGTTCATATATGGGTAAGATTCTTATGTTATTGAATGGAGCATTATAAATCGGTAAAAGCGGCTTGAATAGAGCTTGGGATAAATAAATATTTTTGTGTCATTTTTATTTTCCAGGATACTGAGTCAGCATAACATCAACCGCTTCCATTGTTTTTTCATTTTGTGTGGTGCTGTTATCTTTTGGCTTGAAATCTAGTGGATATATACTGCGCCACACAGAACGATTACGTTTAGGATCGACTAAATCAATAATCAAACCGCCCGGATAAATAGACCAATCATCGTTGTCTTGTTGCCAAGTATTGGCTTTTAAACAGTGTGGGCAAAATAGCACGACTTTATTATAATCTTGGTAATCTTGACGTGTCCCCTTAACTAGGTGATAGGTCACTATCATATCTGCACTTTCAAGGTCACTGTAAACAAAATCTTGTGCATTGAGGCTCTTTTCTATTGCTATTTCAATACGGTTTCGCTGTGCATGGCTCAGGCTTTGACTATCAAAAAACTTTGAATCACTCGGGTAAAAGCTATAGGTTTTTACTTGAGCAAAATCAAAACTAGTGTGATAGGTCACAGGGTTGTTCATCGAGCTACAACTAGATAAATTTAATACAAGTAGGTAGAGTAACAGTAATTTTATCGGCAATGTTAATACCATAAGTTAGCCAACACAGAGTAAAGAATGCGCTAGAAGTAAAATGCTAGCCTAACAACTGGCTTAAGGTTTGAACAGGGAAACCGACAATATTATAGATTATCAGCGCTTTTTAACCTTGAGCTGCATTATTTTACAGAAAAGAATAAGGATATTTAATGATTAAAAGTACTTATAAGCATCTATTTATTGGTGCATCCCTTCTTGCAATGAGTTTTGTTTCTTTAACCGCGCAAGCACAATCATCTGTTTGGAAAGTCAGTAAAGGCAATGACTATATTTTTATCGGGGGGACAGTGCACATTTTACCACCGTCAGAATTTCCACTACCCAAAGAATTTAATGAGGCTTATAAACAAAGCGATAGCATAGTATTAGAAGCTAACTTATCCGATGCCAGTAATGCTGATTTTCAACTGAAAATGATGCAACAAATGACTTATAGCAATGGCAAAACTATTAGCAGCTTTTTATCAACGAAAACGCAAAAAGAACTCAGTCAGTATGTTTCTTCTTTAGGTGTCGATCTAGCTATGTTTGAGCACTTTAAACCTGGGTTTTTGGTCACTATGCTGGCGTTATTAGAAGCGCAAAAAGCACAGTTATCAGGAGAAGGTGTTGATATCTTCTACAGCAAACAAGCAACTAGAGATAATAAAGAGATAGCCTATTTAGAGAGCGCTGAGTTTCAAATGAATATGATTGCTAATATGGGTATTGGCGATGAAGATCGTTTCATCAAGTCAAACCTTGAGCAAATGACAGACTTTAAAGCGATGTTTTTAGGCTTACTTAAAGCCTGGCGAGCAGGTGATGAACAGCAGCTTAATACGTTAGCTATTCTTCCAATGAAGGATGATCCTAAAACATTTAAAAAATTACTAACCGATAGAAACCACACTTGGATATCACATATTGATCGCATGTTTTCTGACAATAGTAAAAGCACAGGTAAAGAATTTGTTTTAGTAGGTGTTGCACATTTAGCGGGTGATAAAAGTGTCTTAGCGTTATTGAAAACTAAAGGGTATCGCGTAGAAAAGCTTTAATGTCATTGAACCCCATTTATAATGGGGTTCTCTTTAATGACTCTCTACCAAAGACTATCTTGATTCACGTCTTTAAAGCTAAGTACTTTACCGCCAAACTCATCAGCAAACGCTTGAGCATCTGTTTGTAAACTAAAGCTCGCTAGTGTTTTCCCCATAGCTCCTGTTTTTTCAGAGCCAGTTACATACCAAGCAGTTTTAGCATCAATAAAATATTTATCATCAATACTGTCACTGCCCCAAGGCATTTTACTCATGTCATGCACTAATATTTGACTGACATTACGGGTATTTTCTGGGTCTAAATAATAGCTAAACATATCGCGGGTAGAGCAGAACTTAAAGACTTTATCACCTTGCTCTTTTCGGAAAACTTCGCCTTTAGGGCCATCAAAATTGGTGATAAGCATGCCACATAAATGGCATTCATCGCTGCTTTCCATGGCAACAGCTTTATGAATTACGGCTTGTTGTGCTGAATTATCTGAACAAGCAGATATGACAATTAAACAAAAAAGTGCACCGAGCGTTTTAAAAATAGCAGACATTACAGTTTTTTCCTTTTGAAGATAAATATGGCAATGCTCAAGGGTAATGCAACCCAAACAAATAAAGCGGTGAACAACTGTCCTTGTGAGAGGCTGGCATTAATGGCAACAGCAAGAGCGCCGTTAACATCACTACTATCAAGGCCTGAAAGGTTTACCAAACGGAAAATATCCGCAGGATTAAGCATCATCAATTGCGTTAAACCGGCTTGGGTAATACCTTCTTCAACGCCAACAAGTAAAGCTAATAACGCTAAATCAAAGGCAAGCGCAAACAAGAACCAAGTGATTAAAGCAAAACCAGCGGCTTTAGATTTTTCACTTACCGATAAACTAATTAAATAAGAAATTGCAGTAAAACTTAAGCCTAATAAAATCGCACTAACAATAAATACTGAGAAGCTTGTTAATACTTGGATGTCACCGAGTTGGAAATACAGTAATACCGCCGATGAGCCAAAACCAAGCAAGGTCGCTAGGGCGATAATGCTGCCTTGGCCAATAAACTTACCGAGTAATAATTGGCTTTTACTTAATGGGTAGGTCAATAGTAACAACAAGGTACCGCTTTCTTGTTCACCGACAAAGCTATCGTAGCTGAGCAGCAAGGCAATCAGTGGAATAAGAAAAACAGCTAAACTGGCTAGACTGGCAACCGTTGTTGAAAGTGAAGCTACACCCACAGCACCAGAGGCTGCTGCGCCAAAGTAAGTTAGACCAATAGACAGTAGAGCAAAAATGAGTGTAATTGAGATTAACCAACGATTTCTTAAACCATCGTGAAACTCTTTATTGGCAACGGTTAATATTTGTCTCATTATTTTTTTTCTCCACTTTCATGTTTCAACAAGAAGTGCTGATAAACTTGCTCTAAATTTGCAGTATCTACCTGTAAATCATCTAAGCCTTCATGGCTGAGTAGCTGCTTTAATACCTTCATTTTTTCCTGTTCAGGTACCAATAAAGTATTCGGACAGCTGGCGGTTAAAAAACCTTTTAGTTTGCTGTCATTAGCTACGGCTCCATTAAGTCCAAAGGGTTTAATAGCAACAGGTAAAGCAGCTTGTTGGCGCAATTGGGCTAACGTACCCATAGCTAATAATTCACCAGTCGATAAAATCATCGCCCGATCAATATGTTGCTCAACACCTGGCAAAACATGAGAACATAGAATGACACTAGAGCCGTTTGACTTTAATTGATCCACTGTTTTATAAAAGTCGCGAGTAGCAATGGGATCTAAACCAACGGTTGGCTCATCAAGTAATAATAACTTTGGTTCACCGATAAATGCTTGTGCTAGACCTAAACGTTGACGCATACCCTTGGAGTACGTCTTTACTTGTCTTTTCATCGCATGGGTAATACCCACTTGCTCAAGTAAATCAATAGCTTGTTTTTTATTGAAACCTTTTAATTTTGCAAAATAAGTTAATACTTCTAAGCCGGTAAGCTGTTCATAAAAGCTCACGTTTTCAGGTAAGTAACCAACTTTACTGCGGCAATGCCACGCTTCTTTTGAATCAGGTGCCATGCCCATGACTTCAACCGTACCGCGACTTGGAGAAATAACCCCTAGGATGAGTTTCATCATTGTAGTTTTACCGGCGCCGTTATGGCCAAATAAACCCAGAACCTCACCTTGGTTCAAGTGCATTGTCACTGACTTTAAAGCATCGAGTTGCTGGTAGCTTATACCTGCATCGGTGAGTGATACTAGTGGAGTACTCATAAAATTATTCCTTCAAGCTTGCGCTAGTGGTGTTTGCTGACTGCGCAGAATTACTTTTTGTAAAGGTAGAGGTTGTAACAGCAAGTGGTGTAGCGGCTTGCTCGTTTTTTGTTAAACTTGGGGCGCTCATTAATGGGAAGCTGTCTTTAACGCCAGGAGGTTTAAGTACCGGAAATTGTCTTTGAACCCAGCGCAAAATTAAAATTGCAGGGCTGTCCATAATCATTTTCATTTCTGGATATTGCCAGACGAGTTTATCTATACCGTCGTTCGGTTCAAAAATAATATCGCCGATGCCATCATTTCCCATATCCCAGCCTAAATAATTACTCCAGTAATTACCTCGACCATCTTTGCTCCATTCTTGTTTTTTATTGGAAACATATTTAACTTGGGTGGGGTTATTGATAAAGCTATTACCGAAGATTTTGATGTTTTCCGAGCCCGCAGTAAGGTGGATGCCTATTTCAGCGGTATCAATAATATTGTGTTTTACCGTATTGTAGCCAGAGTTATAAACAAATAAACCTTTACCATCGCGGCCAAGCACTTTGTTTTCAGGCTTTGTCCAAACGTTTTTAACATAGTTATGACTAAAAGTAGATTGGGTAATAAAATTCAGTAAAAAACCATAATCTTCGCTGTTGGTTGTTTTATTGCCGGTAATAGTTAATCGACGTGAACTCATTAGGGCGTAACCTGCACGAGTATCATAAGCGGTATTATTTTTTACTGTATTATCATAAGAATACATATAATGAATACCGTAGCGTAAATGGTGCATGGTATTTTGTTCAATTATATTATTTTGACTGGAAATAACATAAACACCGTCACGGGTTTCACTCACTTCGTTAAGAAAAACATGACTATTAGTGACATTGGCAACTTGAATACCGTTCCCTCTGTCAGCTGAACGTAATGTTAAATTTCCTTTAACGCGGTTATGGCTAATAATCGCTTTGTCAGCCTGATTAAGCCAGATGCCAAAACCGTCCCCGATTAAAATGTTATTTCTAATGGTTAAGCTAGGCACTTTGTTGTTGTCTATTTTACCGTGAGAATAGATACCAGAATTTTGGTCAGTTAAGTCATGACCCCAGTTGGTTATGGTTAGGTTTTCTATGGTGATCTGTGAATTTTTCAGCCATAAACCATGACCTTTACCTTGAGAGTCTATAATGGCTTCGCCTTTGTTATTGCTACGAAGTGTTACTTGATTGGAGATAATGAAATTACCGAAATAACTCCCAGGTCCTAATGTAATAACATCGCCATTTTGGCTATTATTAAGAGCTTGTTGTAAATCATCAGCGGGTGATAATTGAATTTCTTGCGCACTTACTTGTTGAGCATAAAAACTGCTGAAGATGAACAAGATGGCAAGTGATTTTTTAAAGAGTAGCAAAACAATTATTCTATAAAGGGGTAACTAAATGCAGCATAGCATTATTCGATGAAAATCAGTTGATCTCGATTAAATAAGTTTCATTTATAGGCTCTTATAGGGAATAAAATTATAAAAAACCTTGCAATAGCGTGGGTAATTGTATTTGTCTGTATATAGGCACGATATATCGCTTATTTGTAAGGTTTATAGCTTCAACTGTCAAGTATCGGCAAATAGATACCAATGGTTTTTCATGTTTATTTGTATTACACCAAGATAAGTCAGTTTCCTATTACAGAGCCCACAAAAATCCCAACACTTTTCGGTGTTAGGCTTTTGAATTTGTTATTAACTGTTTGTTAAATTAAAGCCTAAGCTTCAACGAACATACGGCCACGCATTTCCATGCTTGTCGTATATTAACTGC
>OJBB01000384.1_pt1 | contig 15495 bp, 14 predicted proteins | sample 1590401 | NCBI WGS metagenome assembly OJBB01 (sample SAMN05416789, study PRJEB24817) | seawater metagenome | isolation source: Sea water | place: Canada:Atlantic | collected 2013-07 | reverse complement strand
ATTACTTTAATCAAACGAGAGTAAAAAACAATGACAATAACGGTGATATTGAGTTTGGCCTATGAGTAACTTAACGCAATCGCCAATTTTGGTGCAAATTGTTGATGATCATCCTATGGTTCAAGGTGGTTTGAAGGCGTGTTTATCTTTCTATGATGACATAGTCATTGTTGGATCAACGGATGATGGCAGTGATGCTCTTAATAAAGCAATTGAATTAAAACCTGATGTGATCTTAATGGATATAAGCATGCCTACCATGAATGGTATTGATGCTACCGAGATTATCACCGAGCAATTACCCGAAACAAAAGTATTGATTTTAAGTATGCATAGTAATCCCGAGTTTGTTAAAAGTGCAATTCAGGCAGGTGCTGTGGGATATTTATTAAAGGACACGACTTCTGAAGAAATTTATTACGCTATTAAAGCGGTAGCTAATGGTAAAACTCATTTTAGTAGCTCTATCGCAGAATTATTATTAGATAATCCTGTTAATACCAATGAAAGTGAAAAACTGACTACCCGAGAGCAAGTGGTTTTATCCTATCTCGCCAAAGGGAAAACCAGTAAAGAAATAGCCAAAATTCTCAACATAAGTTTTAGGACGGTAGAAGCCCATAGACGAAACATGAAAACCAAATTGGGGATCCATACTTTGGCAAAATTAATTAGTTATGCCGTTAAACACGGGCTTGTTAAAAATTAATCCTTATTCTTGCCTCAGTTTAAAGCAGAATTAGCTTGCAGATCCTGAGCAAGTAAATCGATAAAGCTTCTTACTTTTGCTGAAGAAAATTTATCTTCTCTGTGTACTATGTTAATGGGTTTAGCTGGGTATTCAAAAGCTTCTAACAGCACTTTAAGTTTGTTATCTTTAAGTTCTTCGGCAACTTGATATGAAATAACTCGTGTTATTCCTAAACCATTTTTGGCCGCATTAATTGCGCCCTGATTGGTAGTGACAGTTAATCTAGGATTGATTTTTACCGTTTCATTTTGTTTATTTACCAGAAACTGCCAATCTGGATTTAAACTACCGGTATTAGCAGCAATGAGTGAATGCTGCGCTAAATCCTGACAGTTTTTTGGGATGCCATTTTTTGCTAAATACTCAGGAGAGGCAACGAGGATAAGCCTAACGTTACCAACCTTTTTTGCGCGCATACTTGAATCAACTAGCTCACCAATGCGAATGCCAACGTCATGGCTTTCTTCAAGTAAATTGACCACTCTATCTAAAAAAACAGCATTCACTTGTGTCTGTGGATAACGCACTAAATAGTTGGTTATCGTTGGTAATACGAACTGCTGGCCAAAAAGTACTGGAGCGGTGACGCTAATTTTCCCTTGTGGGGTAGCGTTGATACCTAAGGCCGCTTCGTTGGCAACTTTTACATCGTGCAAAATTCTTTTTGCATCTTCCAAGTAACGTGCACCAGCCTCAGTCATTCTGACATAACGCGTGGTTCTATTGAGCAATTTTACTTTTAAAGTCTCTTCTAAGTGCGCCACTGCTCTAGTCACGGTAGGTGCAGACATATTGAGGCGTCTGCTGGCAGCTGAGAACCCTTGCTCTTCAGCCACGGCAATGTAGACCTTCATTAAGTGGAATGTATCCATTGTTAATCACTCCGTTAATTATTTCATTAATTGAAATAATCAATTGTAAATCATGCTTATTCTTAATTAAACCGTTTTGTTTCACAATAGCTCCATCGCTTGGTTAGCAGTCATTATTTTAGATGATATGAGCACAGCGAAGCGTGAAATTGAAGAGTAGTAAAAGACAGCGTTGTTGATAATAGCCAGCAACATCAGCATGGACTAGATGTTAAATGTCAGTTCATATTTTTATTTTAAAGAGAGAAAGGAAATACAATGAGTCGAATTAATTTAGTGACCCCAGAGCAAGCAACTTCAGAACAAGCTGAGCTTTATGCCGCAATAACAAGCAAACTTGGTATGGTACCAAATTTTTTAAAGGTATTTGCAAACTCACCTGTAGCCTTAAAAGCATTTTTAGGTTTACATACTATAGCTAACGACGGAGAGTTAACGACTAAAACGAAAGAGCGTATAGCCCTAGCTTTAGCGGAAAAAAATGCCTGTGAATATTGTGTTTCGGCGCACACTGCAATAGGTAAAGGGACTGGTTTAACGGAAGATGAAATGACAGAAAACAGAGCAGGCGGTAGTCAAGATGCACAAGCAGCTATCGCAGTGAAATTTTCTCGTTCTTTAGCTGAAAACAGTGGTGAAGTAACCACTGCAGAATTACTTGAAATCCGCAATGCAGGTTATTCAGATGCTGAGATTGTTGAAATAATTACGCATGTGGGAATGAACATCATGACCAATATTTTGGCTAAGGCAAGTCGTGTTGCTATCGATTTTCCTAAAATCGCCTTGCAAAAAGCATCGTAGTAAAGGTAGTTAAAATGAACAGGGAGTTCATTTTAACTATTTCAATGTGATAGCTTTAATTATTAGCTACCAACATAGTGCAACCATTTACTTAGATAATCAGTTTAATGATCCTGTAGGAGTCGACCATGGCACATAAATACGCACAACTAGCCTTTACTGAGACAGTAAGAGCAATGCAGCAAGAGCAAAATAGCCGGGCAGGCTATGCCAGTATGGACCAAGGCGAAGATTACAACTTTCTCTTATCAGCAGTTGAAGCCGAGTTTATTGCCCAGCGAGACAGTTTATATATGGCCAGCGTTAGTGAAACTGATTGGCCCTACGTTCAACACCGTGGCGGGCCTAAAGGTTTTCTCAAGGTGCTTGATGCTTCTACGATAGGTTTTGCTGATTATAAAGGTAATCGCCAGTATGTCAGTGCAGGAAACTTCCGTAATAATGATCGTGTTGCTTTGATCTTTGTCGATTATCCCAATAAACGTCGATTAAAATTGATGGGACGGATCAGTCAAGTTGCTGAGGATGATTGGCAAACGCTTGCTAGTCTGGAAGATGATGATTATCGAGCTAAAGTAGAACGAGGTTTTGTCATTAAAGTAGAAGCATTCGATTGGAATTGCCCGCAGCATATAACGCCTAGATATAGTGAAAGTGAAATTGAGTCATTAATTACGCCGCTTACTAATGAGCTATCAGAGCTAAAAGCACGGTTGAAACAGCAGCAGAGCGTCTCGTTAACAAATGAAGATTTGTCGAAAAATAGTTCAATTGCTAAAGCAAGCCCACCAGATTATCCGCAAAACTCTGGAGAGGGAGAGTTATCGTTAGTTATTAGTGGTATTAGACAATTAACCCCTCGTATTAGAGCTATTGAATTTAGGCATGCCAAGGGTCAGGCATTACCTGCTTTTGAGGCCGGAGCACACTTGGCGATACCTGTAGTATTAAGTGATGGGAAACTGACACATAGACATTATTCACTTTGTTCGAATCCCAGTAGAACAGATTGTTATGAAATTGCTGTATTAAATGAACATAATGATTTTAAAGAAGAACATAGATTAGATAATAGCGATATTGAAGCAAGTGGCTCTGCGACTATTCATCAACATTTCACACTTGGGCTTAGGTTAAACTGTGCACAGCCGCAGAATTACTTTCCCCTTGAACAGTCAACAGATCCTGTTGTGTTGATCGCTGGCGGTATTGGTATTACGCCCATTAAAGCGATGGCCTTAACATTAACAAGTCAGCAGCGTGATTTTTCATTGCATTATTGCGGTCGCTCAATCGATGAAATGGCCTTCAGTGATCGACTAATCAGGCAACTAGGCGACAATTTACATCTATACGCGAGTGATGAAGGCAATAAACTAAATTTAGAAAAGTTATTAACTAGCTCTCCTACAAAGGCCCATTTTTACTTTTGTGGCCCGAAAAAGATGATAGATCACTTGCTTGAACTGGCTCAACAACATGACATTGCCCGTAGTCGTCTGCATTTTGAGCGTTTTGAGCATAAGATCGATGCTAGGGCAAAACCCTTTACGGTAAAGCTTAAGCGCTCGGCAAAACAATTTACAGTATCGGCGCAAGAATCTATTTTAGACGCTGTATTGGCTCAAGGTATTAATGTGCCTTACAGTTGTAAAACGGGTGAATGTAAAACCTGTGTTGTATCGGTAGCGAAAGGTAATGTCATCCACAAAGATGAATGCTTAACTAACACAGATAAAGCCAATAAACTTATGTGCCTGTGCGTCTCTAGAGCTGCCCAAGATACGTTAGAGTTGGATCTTTAACAGAGAAAAGCCCAACTTCACTCTTGAGTTGGGCTTTTCTTATTTAGTTATTAACGCTTAACAAAATACGGAAAAATTAAGGCCATGACGCTATCATTGCTCTGAAGACTGTTTGAAATTACAGCGTATAGTTGACGCACAGATTCAAAAGTTGAAAGTCTTCTTAGAGTGATTTTCGAAAGTTAGATAAGTCGCTTTATCGTGCAAGGCGTAATACCTGATTTTTAATCTTTTTATTGGAAAAATTTGTTCAAAATTCTTGCCCAGAGAATGAACAAGCGATACCTTGTATGCTATTGACATTTCTTGGAAATAAATTGAAAGGAAATTAAGTAGGCTGTCGTGAACTCATTGTTGAATTCAATAAAGTCTTAAATTACCATCTATATATGACTAAACCAACTTACATTGTAGAGCTGACAAATAACATCGTTGTGGCAAAAATTTCAGGGGACTGGAATATACAAGCTGACATCGGTTATTTAACCACACTTGATGAAACTATCTCGAGGGTGCGAAACGATAAATGGGCCTTATTTGCTGATCTTCGTGGTTGGCGAGTTTCTGAGGAAGTTGTGAACTTCAAACACAACCTGACTATCGAGTTAGCGAGAAAAAATCAGCAAACTGAATGCTGGCTAGTCGATGATATGGACCAAGGAAAACATATTCAGCATCATATTGAGAACGCAGGCGTTCCTTTGTATAGGTGTGTAAGCAGACAAGATGCCGAAAAGTGGCTAATGCAGAATGGGTTCTACCTTTAAAGATATTTAAGCTATTTCAATCTGAGAGTGTCAATAGGGTTAGAGTCGTTATCTTTAGTAGTCATTGACTCTAATGTCTATACTACCGTCCTTTATTGGCAGCAAATCGACCAATAAGAGCCCCATGATTTACCGTAACTAACTTCTGCAGTGTGGCAAAAGTTATCATGTCTCGATAGTGCGCATTGCTGACGTTAGCTACCCGTTGTTCTTTAGGTCGAATGATAGCCAATTGCTGACCTTAGCTTTTGAGTTATAAACCTCAGAACAGGGAGCCTACAGTTATCGTTTTTATATAAGAACTCACATCCATCCACAATTGAGATTTTGCCGAGAATTTTTGCACGGAATTAGATCTAAAATCTCCAGAGCGGACATTGAATTATGTAAGTTTTAAATTAATTTAGAGTGTTAACTCTAACTCACAATCACCTCGATAGCGCCTTAGATGTATAGATTTAAATCAGAAAATATTCACATCAGCTTTGTGGAAAAACTTAGCATTCTTAGATGATACACCATAGCCAACTATTGACAATGCGGGGGCAAAGGCATTAATTCTTACTATTTAGCCACTAAAATAACTATCGACTTTGAAATACTAATGCATAAATTATTATAATTTATTATAATTTATTGTAATAAACTATAGTTTAATCAACAAAAGTTAGTATACGATGAAAAATTCCATATTAATTCGATATATCATTTTATCCCTCTATTTTATATCTTACAGCGGATACACCGACATTTATTCATTATCGAAAAATTTCTTTAATAATGTTGGAGATAATCGTTCAATTCCTGATGGCGTCGTAACAGCAATAGTCAAGGATAACTCCGGGTTTTTATGGATTGGAACTCAAAAAGGTCTTGTCAAATATGATGGGTACACCTATGAAAAATACGTCCACGAAACAAATAATAAAAACTCAATTACAGGTAATTACATTAACTCTCTTTTTGTATCAAAAGATGGTCAAATCTATATTGGTACATTGAGAAGTGGTCTTTCAATTTATAACCCCAAAAACGACACATTTATTAACTTTAAAAGCAAGGAGTTCGATACAGATTGCATTGCAAGTAATCGTATCGATGCAATCGTTGAAGATTCTAGTGGCAGCATTTGGTTAGCAACATATAATGGTGTTGACATGTTGCCTATCAACTCAAGAAAGTTTAAACACTTTCAAAACATAGAAAAGGATCCAACAACTATTAACGACAATCGTATTGAAACACTAGTCATTGATAATACTAGCTAATTCAGTGGTTACAGAGTCAATTAAACTATCTAATGCACGACCAGCAGAAGCTTTAGTAATGTCTGCACCTTCAGAAATTTTTGCTATCAATTCACTTTTGTTCATTTTTAACCCTTAATTATTATTGTCATCAAAATACTAAGAAATATCAGTGAATTGAGCAACAGGAATCGTTACTTGAAGCACTAGTAGCGATCATCTTTATCTCGGAAAGGGGCACATAGTGCCATAGCGTTTATCATCACTTCGTGCGCTTAGAAGAGAGGGTTTGACTAAATTTTAAGCAGTTTAATATGAGCCGATTATTGATAGAGGCGCCATGTGCCAAAACATATTTGAATATATTGATGTTGTTTATAATATTTAGACCATTGTTTATCAATACATTTCCTACTTAAGAAATGAAAATGCATTAAATATTATTCACACCTTCGAAACAACGATACGCACGGCTAACCTTTGATATTGCTAATGCTCTTTTACTTTGTAAAAGTGAATTGTACCCACCCAATATAAAAAATTAACTCAACCTTTCTAGAATCTTACTGTTTCACGAGGTTGAATTCCTTGCTGTAAGTTTCGGGAAAGTATTACACCGTATGATTACTTCAATTATCAGTGATGAATATAACTTGGAGTAAAAATAATGAAATCAAACGTATATAAGTATGCTGTTTTACTTGTCTCATTGGCATCCTACAGTGCTATTGCAGAGAATAAATGGGGAGTCGGAGTCGGAGGCATGGTTGAAGATCAGGGTTATGTTGATGTTGGTAGTAAAACTACTGTAATTCCCCTTGTTTTTTTTGAGTCAGAAAATTTACGAATATATGGGCCAACATTTAATTATAATATTGCGACCTTTGAAGAGATTGATTTTTCATTTATTGGACAATATCGATTTGATGGTTATGAAGCTGATGATGGTGATATTTTTGAGGGAATGGATGATAGCACCGGGGCATTTGAACTAGGTATTTCTGCAAATTATAAAACAGGTTTTGGTAAATTCACATTATCAGCTTTAACCGATGTAGCGAGCACACATGACGGCTACGAAATCAATCTGAGTTATTCAAAGTCGTATAACTTTGAATCATCGTCGATAACTCCTTATATAAGTATTATTCAAAAAAGCGAAGACTTGGTCGACTATTATTATGGTGTTCAAGCTCATGAAGTTACTGATTATCGTTCATTTCATCTTGGAAAGTCGGCTACCAATATTGAACTTGGCATTAGATCTAGCTGGCGAGTTGGTAAACATCATAATTTTATAGCAAACGCATCTTACACGGCATATGGCAGTAATATTAAAAATAGTTCTTTAATAGACTCTTCGGTAAATACCAAACTAATTCTTGGTTACATGTATGTTTTCTAATAGATATAGTTTTCAATTGTTCTTCAAAATAACCTAGATAGTGATTATACCTCCATTGACATTTGTGACTGTGTTAATGAGTAGGTAAAAATTAGGTTGCATAAGATATTTCTGTAAAAAAAGAGCAATTGCCGATCCTTTATATGTAATTACTATAACAAACCGCCTATCAGTAAGCATTGTCTTTTCATAGCTTAATAGCATCGAGTATTTTAACGCGGTTTGTGTTAGCAGCATTTTTGAATTGTCATTACATGTAAATAAGATAAGGGGAGAACATTTGAGAGTATTAATAACAGAAGACAATAGTGAGCTTGCTGAATTTATTCAAGAAGCCTTATCTCAAGAAGGGTATTTGTCAGATATAGCAAGGAATTCATATGAACTAAAACTCTATTTAAGGGAGGCAAGTTATGTTGCTATTATTCTCGATTTTTCGTTTTCAAATTTAGATGTAATTAAAGAATTAAAAATATTACGGCAAAATAAAAATATGGTTTCGATACTTATCCTCACAACAAGTGAGGGGGGGCAGGATAAAATCAAAAGGGGTAATTATGAAGCGGATGGCTATTTATTTAAACCTTTTACGATTGAAGAGCTAACTACCCGATTGAAAACATTACTTTGGCGGCCTAACTCACTCTCTAATACCTTTTTAGAAAGCGGTAATGTGAAATTGGATGTCATTGCAAAAGCTGTAACTGTTGATAATAAGGAAATTGTGATGGGAATAGCTGAAGTTACGATTCTAGAGGCTTTCATGTGGAATAAAGGACTTACAGTTTCTAAAGAGTCGCTTGAGGATATGATTTATCAAGATGGTTACACGCTAACTGACAATACATTACAAATGGCAGTTCATAAGGTTAGAAAAAAACTATTTAATGCTGGAGCAACATCAATAATAACGACAATAAGGGGAATAGGTTATCTATTTAAGTAATCTAAAATTATCATTAAGTCATTCCACTTTGCGAATGTTAACAACAGCCATATTATTCTGCGGAACATTAATTTTTATTTTTCTAATAAGAAGTGCATCTCCATTTGGAATTGAACTCACAGGTGATAAAACGAACACAATCCAGACTGTGAAAGTGAAAACAGCGAATTATCAAAATGGTTATACATATAACCGAAATTTTCTTGGCTTGATAGAAGCTAAACAAAACTCTGTACTTGGCTTTGAGTTTGGTGGAAGAATTATCAATATCGGCGTAAATGAAGGTCATATTATAAAAGCGGGTGATGTATTGGCCGAGCTTGATACTGCACGTCTAAATGCAAGAGTAAATGAAGCAAAGGCAAACTTACTTAAAGTGAAAGCAGATGAAAAACTAGCGAATAGTACATATCAGCGTATTCATGATGCTCGACAAAAAAAATCCGTGTCGGCACAAGAAAAAGATGAGGCGAGTGAAGCTAGAGATAGAACGTTAGCTGCAGTTAAAGTCGCTGAAGCCCAGCTTGAAAGTATTATAATTGATGTTGATAAATCCAAATTAATTTCGCCTTATAACGGTACTGTTATTCGCAGGATGGTTGATGAAGGCACTGTGGTGAATGCAGGTCAAGCCGTTTTGGAAATACAAACAAATTTTGAACATGACATTCGTGTTGGTGTGAGTAGTGAAGTAGCTAAAAATCTAGCTGTTTCCGATCAAAAGAAAGTTAAGGTAAATGACTTGTGGTATGACGCTACCATAAAAGCCATTTTACCTACACGTAGCCAGACACGTACCGTTGATATAATTTTAAAGCTTAATAAAAATGATGAAATACTGCGATCTGGTGATGTTGCTCGGTTACCTATTGACTACAAAATTCCAGGTCGTGGATTCTGGGTGCCAATTACGGCTCTTAAAGAGGGTAGACGCGGCTTATGGTCTCTCTACATTATCGATAAAAATCAAGGTCAGCTAAAAACCGAACGTCGTACAGTTCAAGTTCATTACACAAATAGCGTTCAGGCTTTTGTTTCTGGGGCGATTAAAAATGGCGAAATCATTATTACACAAGGAGCGGCTAAGCTCGTGCCTGGACAGGAAGTCAGGCTGATGGAGAGCGATAATGAATCATGAAGTCCCTGAAGAAGACGTAGCTACTCTTTATTTTCGTAATCGACATTTACTGGTTCTGACAATATTGATTTTACTGATCGCTGGCTGGCTGGCAATATCAAATTTGCCTCGATTGGAAGATCCAAGGATTACTACCCGTAATGCAACAATTTTAACATTTTTACCTGGTGCGCCAGCTAGTCGTATTGAGGCGCTTATTAATGAAAAAATAGAAGACACGCTTGAAGAAATCAGTGAAGTAAAAAATATATCAAGCACAGCGAGATCAGGTGTATCTAGTATTGCTATTGAACTACAAGACTCTGTTACATCTGAAACAAATGAAGGGATTTTTTCGAAGATCCGCTCAAGGTTACAAAATATACAAGGTGATTTACCTACCGGGTCGACTATCCCAATATTAGAAGATAATCGTGGAGTTACAGCTTACACTCTGATTGTGGGACTCAGTTGGAATGGTCAAGAAGAGCCGCCATTAAATATGCTACAACGTATTGCTCTTGATCTTAAAGATCGGATGCTGAATACAAAAAACACGGAGCTTGTACGTATATTTGGTGGTGTTAATGAAGAAATTGTTGTAACACCTGATAAAGGTGAATTAGCTTCTCTTAATATGAGTGCTGAGAATTTGGCTGGCTACATTGCTCAGGCTGACAGTAAAATATCAGCGGGTCAGCTTCGAACAAAAAATCAGGATGTTTCAATCGAAGTTGACGGCAAACTGACAAGTGTCGAACGTATTGCTCGTATCCCGATAAAGTCTGGAGATCAAGGTACAATATTGAAAATTGGCGATATTGCAAAAGTAGAGAAAACGTATCAAACCCCCGTTCAACAATTAGCTATCAAAAATGGCACGCGTATGATTTATGTGGCTATCCGTGCGGATGAAAATGTCCGAGTTGATCTCTGGAATCAAAGTGCGTTACAGACTTATGAAGTCTTCAGAGCTGATTATTCTGATCAAATAGATATGGAAGTTTTATTTGAACAAAACGAATACACAGAAGCACGCTTAACTGATTTGGTTAGTAACCTTGTTTTAGGTGTGGTGGTTGTAGTCTTTATCGTACTGTTCACTATGGGATGGAAATCGGCACTTGTTGTAGGGTCTGTATTACCACTTTCTGCGGCAGGTTCAATTTTTGCTTTTAATTTTTTTGATCAAAGTATTCATCAAATGTCCATCTTCGGGATGATTATTGCGATTGGTTTGTTAATCGATAGTGCAATTGTTATGACAGATGAGGTACGTAAATCAATCCATAAAGGGATGAGCAGAATAAAAGCAATGCAGCATTCGGTGCATCATTTATTTGTCCCATTATTAGCCTCTACTTTTACAACCATTTTAGGATTTATGCCAATTTTCCTTTTACCTGGCAGTGCTGGGGACTTTGTTAGTCCTATTGCTATTAGCGTTATTTTGGCTTTAACATTCTCTTTCTTTCTAGCCATGACAGTTATTCCTGCACTGGCCGCCAATGTAACATCAGAATCCCAAAAGGATAACAAGAAGAACTCTTGGTGGAGCACAGGTTTACATAAACCCAAGGTTTTTGAAGATTTCAAACAATTCACCTTGCGTGCAATTGAGCAACCAAAGCGCTATTTATTGTTAGCTATGGTCCCATGTTTTGTCGGCTTCTTTATGATGACTACAATGAAGGTTGAATTTTTCCCTGCGGCTGATCGTGATATGTTTGAAGTGCAAATGTATTTGCCAAGTGATAGTTCAATAGCTTACACACAACGTCAAGTTGAGATAGCAGATCGCGTGGTTAAAGAGTTAGCTGGGATAACAGCAACACATTGGCTGCTTGGAGGCTCAACTCCAACGATATACTATAATCAAATTCCGAAACAAGATAACAATAGTGCATATGCACAAGCGGTAATAACCGCTATCGATAATCAAACAGGCGACCGTTTAATAACACAAGTTCAAAAGGTATTGAATGAGGCTTTGCCCAATGTTAAGCATGTGGTGAAAAAATTTGCACAAGGTCCCCCAGCAGATGCACCTGTGGCTTTTCGTATTTTAGGAACAGAGCTTGATACGCTTAGGGATTTAGGAGAACAAGTTCGTGCACTTATGCACCAGAACCCGAGCATCATTAATTCTCTTGCTAGCATTCAAGGAGGGCAGGCTAAACTATGGTTTAAAGCTGATGAGGCGGAAGTTGAGTTGGCGGGGTTAAATTTGGTTGATATTGCTAAACAATTCCAAGGTAATCTTGAAGGTTTTATTGGTGGAAGCGTATTGGAGGGGGTTGAAGAATTACCTGTACGAGTACGTCTTAGTAATGCTGAACGCTCTGATATTGCTAATGTTGGAAATATTCAATTAAGTTCCCAGAACGCAAGAAATTTGGTGCCTGCAGAAGCTATAGGGACTTTAGAGTTACGCCCCGAAGTTGCTGAAATTACCCGCTATAATGGTCAGCGAGTCAATAATATTTTGGCTTACATCACACCTGATGCAAAAGCGATATCAGTATCATCAGATGTGCTTGCAGCGATTCACAAGTCTATTGATTTTCCTGCTGGTTATAGTATTAGTGTTGCTGGAGAAAGCGAGGAACAGGCCGATGCTGTGGGTGGTTTAGCCACCTTTGCACCTGTGCTTTTTATTATGATGGTGGCGATCATAATTCTTGCTTTTCGTAGTGCTGCCATTGCAGGAATTGTTTTTGCGGTTGCGATACTTTCTATTGGTCTAGGGATGCTCTCTCTTAAAATTGCTGGTTATCCACTTGGTTTTAATCCATTGATTGGTTCGATAGGTCTTGCTGGCGTTATTATAAATGATTCAATTGTCATTTTAGCGGCCATCTTGGGCAATGAGAAAGCACGTGAGGGAAATAGTAAAGCTATTATAGAAGAAACTTATGGCTGTGGCCGTCATGTACTATCAACAACATTGACAACGATTGGTGGATTTGTGCCTCTATTGCTTTTTTCTGGAGGAACCTTTTGGCCACCTTTAAGCGTTGTTATTGCGGGAGGAATTGGTTTTGGGTTAATACTTGCCATGTTTTTTACCCCACTTGCTTATAAAGTTTATGCTGATTGGCACTTTAACAAAAATCAACTTTCTTTGGAACTAGATCAAGAAGTTACAATATAAATAAATGTTGCCGATATTTTTAAACTGACATTAAATGAAAACACCATGAGAGGATAAGCATTTGAGGGTATTAATAACAGAAGACAATGGTGAACTTGCTGAGTTCATTCAAGAAGCCTTATCTCAGGAAGGGTATTTGTCAGATATTGCAAGGAGTGCCGGAGAACTAAAGCTTTTTTTAAAAGAGGCTAGCTATGCAGCTATTATTCTTGACTTAGGATTACCCGATGTCGATGGCATTGATGTGTTAAAAGGACTGCGCAGAGATAAAAATATGGTTCCGGTACTTATCCTCACGGCAAGAGGTGGAGTGCAAGACCGAATTAAAGGCCTTAATCATGGAGCTGATGATTATCTGATAAAGCCATTTGCAATTGATGAGCTCATTGCGCGGTTAAGAGCATTGCTTAGACGACCTAATTCTCTCTCTAATACTCTGTTGGAAAGTGGTAATGTTAAATTGGATGTGATTGCCAAAGCTATTACTGTTAATAACAATAATATTGTAATGGGAAGAACGGAAATAGCGGTTTTAGAAGCTTTTATGCGTAATGAAGGGCTGACGGTTTCTAAAGAGTCGTTGGAAAATATGATATATCAAGATGGGTACTCACTCACTGACAATGCGCTACAAGTGGCGGTTCACCGAGTAAGAAAAAAATTGGCGGATGCTCACTCAACTTTAGAAATTACGACTATTAGAGGTATTGGTTATCTGCTCAAATAAACGGAAGCGTAAACAATCAATAGCCTTTAAATTACGCCTTTATTTCGTCTTTGTGGGCAGCTTAGTATTTGGTCTGATATTGATAGTTTTTTTATCAATATCAGATTCATTTGCTGAAAAAGCGGTTCAAAGAACCATGAATAGCATTGGTCGAGGTATGGCTAACTCATTGTTTATTAATTCAGCCGGATCAATAGAACTAGATGACTCTCAAGATGTTTTCAAATGGGGATTTGATGCTTTCTACTCTAATGTGGCTTATCGTTTGCTTGATAGTAGTGATCAAACGGTTGTGTTGCGTTCGGCGCCAAAAGGAACAGAAGGTTTTTTATTTGACAATATCCCCTTAAATATCCCACTGAATTATTCGAATGTAGATACCAATAATACACTTTTATACAGAATGGAAGTGACATTAGATAAAAAAAACTATTACTTTGATTTTGCTCGAAGTGATCGTGCCCAAGAGTTGGTTAATGAGGCTGTAGCCCCTGCAATGATGAAAGTCGGCGTTACAATCATTATCATTGCCTTTTTATTATTTCTTATAGTAAGTGTGATTGCTATTAAATTGATCGTAAAACCAGCCAATTTACTTACTCGGAAAATTGAAGGGATAAAACCAGAAGATCTTAAGAAGCGTATTGAAGTCTCTGATGTCCCTAAAGAGTTACTTCCTATTGCTAATGCAATGAATGATGCACTTGGAAGAGTTGAAGAAAGTTTTGAACAACGAAAGCGCTTTATTGCTGATGCAGCACATGAGCTGCGAACACCATTGACTATACTTCTAAATCGCTTGGAATTAAAATTACCTGCTTCCTCATCGAAGAGTGAGCTGGTTAATGATGCTCGGTTTATTTCTCGCATTGTTGAACAATTACTTGATTTGTCCCGTGCACAAAATATGAGTATGAACAAACTGTCTGAAATAAAATTGGTTGATGTTGTAAAGAATGTTTGCTTACACCTAGCTCCTTTAGCTGTGAGTAAATCGCAAGATTTTGAATTAGTTGACAACAAAGAAACAGATACTATCCATATTGATGAAGGTGAGTTGACTGTTATTGTAAAAAATTTATTGGAGAATGCGATTAAGCACAGTCCAGACGGAGCAAGAATTAGAGTAACTATATCAGGGAATGGATTTATCGTAGAAGACTCAGGTAATGGTATCCATGAGCAATATCATGAACAAGTATTTGAACGTTTTTGGAGAAAAAATCAATCAGATAGATCTGGTAGTGGTCTTGGTTTGGCGATAACCAGAGAATTGCTCAGTCATTATGATGCTTCAATAGTTATAAGTAAGAGTTCTAGTTTGGGAGGGGCTATGTTTTGTGTGCATTTTAAAAAAAATAGTTCTACAAATTTGTAGCTTAATAGTTTAGCGTACATTGAACCGTGCGCTCTAGTTTTTTTTGTTATCTCAAATTGAACAGGGGTCCCAGTCTTTTGTTGAATTAACATTGCTCGTGATTGAATGTTTTTCCCATGCGCAATATCCGACACTTTAAGTTTAATAAAGTCACATGCTCTTAATTTACAGTCTAGTGCTAAATTAAACATTGTTAATTCACGAAGGTTATTCGCCAAATCAAGCCTAGTTCTAATAGACCAAACTTCCTCAAGTTTAAGGGGAAGCTTTTGGCCAACTAGCTTTCCTTTATTCCAGCTAGGTTTTGGGGTATATGGAATGATGTTGTACATAATAGTGCTCCTTTGGTTAAAGGGACTATTAGTATGACTCAGAGCTAATGTTCAAAGTTGTGCGCTTAGCGGAATATAGCAACTCGTTAATTCTAACGTCCGCTTAGAGCTAACAGCGGCGATAGACCATAGACTTAGCAATGTATCTGCTTATACCTCTCAGAGGGGCTAAACGCTATAGAGTTTTATG